>Ga0210059_1000115_pt1 | contig 71876 bp, 40 predicted proteins | sample Ectturendosymbi2_FD_188042 | JGI IMG/M metagenome (GOLD analysis project Ga0210059, IMG submission 188042) | Ecteinascidia turbinata endosymbiont from Florida, USA - Sample 2 (SPAdes) (version 2) | ecosystem: Host-associated > Tunicates > Ascidians > Unclassified | place: Key West, Florida... | reverse complement strand
ACTAGGGGGGCCAGGCAAAATTTTTGGGGGGCAGTGGCCCCCCTGGCACCCCCCTAGCTCCGCCCCTGGTGGTAAGCGAGTCGCAACTTGGTCCACACGTTGTGCTTTAACGTCTTTAAGCCGCCACACATGTGCAAGGTGTTTGTTTTTTGAGCACAGATAAGAAAAATCAGATGTGCAACTTATAAAACCGTAGGCCATGTGTTGTGTCAATCATTTAACCTTGAAATTTCCGGTTGGTTTGCCTGCAAAGATTGATAATCCTGTTCCCGCCAGCCAAGCACGATTTCAACAATTCCGTGCCTGTGAACGCTTCTGCGTCGAAGGCAGCAGCAAGCGCAATGACCATGGGGCGCTCTAGTAATGATTTACAATCTTTTACTGAGCCCACTTTTAGAGCGTCCACATCGTCATTTTCAGCTAAGGATAGCGCTTTTCCATTTTTCCTCGTAGCAGTGCGAGAGGGGACTCGCAAGTGGATTAGCCTAGGGCCTCGCATCAGCTAAATCCGGCTCTGCCAATTTGCCAGTACAAAAATATGTGACTGTGATAGAATGTTGTGATAGAATCATCACAATAATCTTAAAAACATTAGATTTTGCCGAGTGGGTGTGAGCAAATGGAGAGTAACCGTTTTGCAAGTTTGCATTCACGTTATTTTCATTTGTTAAAGAGCTTGTTCACAATACACTTGCTGCGATAGTTGCAGCAGAACAGATTTTGTCTTATAAGGCAGTGCATCCACTTGTTGCATTTAATGTCAGAAAATGTTTGTCAATACACTTGCACTTTGATTCATTTTCTTCAATATGGAAACGTACGCCAAAAAAAAACGGAATGAAAATGTACATTTCGTAGCATCATTTCCCTTCTGATAATGAATTTGCATCTATATATTTAAGTGGTCATATGGGTTACCCTGGCTGACTTGCCAAAGGGTTTAAATTTCCGTTTGTGAAGTTTCAAACAAACTAGATCACTTTACTGATTTCGTGTATGTTTTTGTTGACCATGGCGTCTAAATAGCATTTGGCGCTGCCAGTTTGTTGTTTGCATACAAGGAGTTCAAAAACATTATCTAAAGAACAACTGTTTTCAGAAACACGGAAAAGCATGTTTGCAGCAACATGGAAAAGTTATAGCCCAGGGGTTCCCAACCTGTGGTACGCGTACCACTGGTGGTACACGAAGGTCTTCCAGGTGGTACGCGAGAACTCCCTTTTTTCGCAAAAACCTGGATTTCACATCGTTCTAGTTTACGTATAGGGCTTTCTTTCTACATAAATTAATTTTCCTGTTGCTTGGTATTCCTATTGTATCGCAACATCATGACTTTCGATGCGTTGTTACAACTTTCGAGCAAACTTACGCTCCGCATCGACCAATTGGTGGAAGGTAAACAAAAACAAAAATCTCATTAAATTTAGTTGTGGTCTTTTATTGTTATTTTAATGTATATTATTCTTCTGCATATACTACGATTCGATCAAATTAGTTGTTCTGGAAGAAGTGGTACGCGTTGACAATACGGGATGCCCCAGTGGTACGAGATCGCAAAAACGTTGGGAACCCCTGGGTTATACTGTTCGCAAACAAGTACATTGCATTGAATCACGAATAAAATATTGCATGAAATCACGCAATAAAACATTAAAGACAACCAGTTTGGTGTCAAGCAACAACATGGCACTGACATGTGTATTTTTTACTTAACAGACTGCGTCGTATTTTGTAAGCAACTATACCCCAGTGTTTTCAGCTTTCTTAGATGCATCTAAAAGCATTTGACAGAACTAACCACAACCTGCTGTTTGCCAAATTAATTACGCGCAATGTACCTATGTGCGTAGTAAGATTGTTGATGAGGTGGTATAGACAACAAACCATGCAAGAAAAATGGGTTACCTACTTTCCATCCCCTTTGCTGTAGCCAATGAAGTAAGGTAAAGATGAGTTCTGAGCCATATTTATTTACTGTTTACCTTGATGAACTCTCACCAGCTAGATTCAGCCAGGGTGGGATGCACTGTAGGAAACATGGTTGTGAATCATCTTATGTTTGCTGGTGATATTTGTGTGTTCGGCCCCAGTATCATTGGACTAAAACGTCGTCTGAATATTTGTGATGACTATGCTGCTGAACACGAAATCGCCTTTAATTGTAACAAAACAATTGGTGTTTTTTTGCCCCAAAAAGTATAAACAACCTGCTCCAGCAAATGTATACTCAATGGTGCACGGGTACAATTTTCTGACCAAGTGAAATACATTGGCTTGTGGCTAAATGCCTCACTGAAGGATGATGATGCCATTCAGAGACAAGTTAAATCGCCGTATTGTACAGCAAACAAGCTCAGAGGCACTTTAGATAATGTTCTCCTACAGTAAAAGACACCATTTCGTGCCTATTGCATGCCAATGTATGCTTGCCAAATGTGAAGCGAATACACACAATCTATGGTATGAAGCGCTTACATGTTGCTTATGACAATGCCTACCGAATCATGCATTACCTATACCCAGAAATGCAAGTGTTCGCCCAAACCAAGTTAACGCTGCGCATCTTCATCTAACTTTTTTATCCGATCACTTCAAATGTCTGATGCTTTTTACAAACTGTTGGGCAAAGGGAAACCTTCATTATTCCTCAATTATTTAACCCTCCTGTATGACGGTGACCAACTGCAGTTAGTTGTTGGTATATTTTTTCGGTGTTCGTGTCTCATCAGTGTTGCTTATTGTGTGGCAACAAAAACCTTCTGTGTGCTTTGTGGCGCCTCAGGATTTCGGTATTTTTTTGTGATTCCTCTATCATCTTCAACATGTAGACGAGGTGTGCAAGCCAAACACACAAAAAGTGAATATATACAACTGGTAAAACACAAACCGTCAAACTCTGCTTTAAATTAAAAAACAATTGGCTGCCAACAATTGGCTCTTAAAGTATGAGAAAACTTGAACCCGTTCCTCAACTGCGTCCCAAACCCCAAAAAGTACAGGCCAGCAAGCATGAATCCATCTCTGGCTTCGCCTGTGCCTTGCCGAGATAAAACGTTGTAACAGATTGAAAGAACATAAATAACTACGCAAATTCCTTTTACCGATTTCTGACAAAAATAACCAACTTTCAAAAGTGGAAATAAGAACGAAAAAATTGAAAGATATACTTTTTAGATTAACATCTAATTGACATAAAAAGTGGTTTCCACAAAACTACATTTCTATTTTCGGGCCTCACGCACTGATGATCCATGAAAATAAGGGCGCGCAATTTGCGACATTTGTTTTTTTCGGCAGCATTACGGTTTCTAATGGTTCGTTCATTGTTTCCAAATCACATTTTTGCGACCTTCATCTGAAAATTTAATAGTGTTTCAGTCATCCTCTCTTATGCCTTTACGTTTTTAAGCATCGTATAAGGTTTCTTGCAGCTATTTCCATCATTGCCAAAAGGCACGATAGTCCATTAGAAAAGTGAAAACAATTACGACCCTGTATTCTTCCTAGGTTTTGCCCTAGCGAAATATACTCAATTAACCACATGGCTTCGATGAAGTTATATTTCTGCTCCATCTTTTCACATCTTCATCAAAACCATCATGCATGGGCGGTTATTGATCCAGTAAGATCTTTTAAACTAGCATGCAATTAAATTGCGTAACTGCGCCAGCACCAGGGTGACGACAAGCGGAGAATTAGCTTCAAGACCGCTGCAGGCAGGTAACCTTAATAAGATTGTTTGTCTATAAATTCTGTGCTGGTGTTGCCACGATTTTCTTGTCAGACACTCCTGTGCAAAATTCATTGCACGGATGAATCGAAAATGTAATTGACGTATCATCTACGCTTCATCTTGTAGAGCGTCGGCTTGGATCAACGTCAAGTAAGGACCGAACCGATTCGAATCTGTCAGGTTAATACAGAAAAATGGCAGCCGCAAGTGACTTCCTAACTACAGGCAGTCGAAACGACGCGGAAGACATCTGGAAAAGATTAATTTCCGCTTATTAGCAACAAATCCAATTTGCATTAATTTTTCAAAGATTTTCGGTTGCACATTTGCTTGAGGAGAAAAGGTTTGCGATCTATGTGGAACGCCACAGTATCTTCAGTTTTGTGCGAGTGAACCTTCGCAACACACTGCTGTAACAACTCCCAGTTGAATCAGGTCGGTTGAGCAATGCGCAACACGCAGGTGACACGGCTAACCAGGCCCTAGAAATTTTGTCAAGGTGTTTTCCAGCAGTAACTCTTGACCGGTCATTCTTATACTCTGGCTTTACTTCCACATCGCCAGACCAGGAGCCACACTTTGCAGACGTAGACTGTCCTTGGAAAATTTGAAAACAAAAAATCCGGCTTGTTGTCCTGCAAAAGCCTACAAAGTATAGCAACACTGTCAGTCCACTCTAATCAGTGACTTGCATTATTTTTTATCTGCTGCTTTATTATTTAAATGATGCATGGACGTGGAAACTTAGCACAAGCAGTTGAAAGTCTTAAAAGAAATGCGTTAATTTCAACCACCGCATTTATTCGATTTTCTTAGCCGCGCTTGATTGTGAACTATACTTGTACATAGGTCGCGTGAAATGAACTCTTAAAAAAGTAATGTAAGCTGCCCTTGGATATAAACCGCATCACTAAACCTTTTAAAACCTGCGATAAGAAGCCAATATAGCAATGTCACAAAAAGCACACAATATAATGATGCCCTCGGGTTTTAGTTTTCACATCACGCGTCATTGTCATCATCGTCATCGACACTAGTGTTCTTGGCATTTCCGGCGGAAACAGCATCAGTATGTTTGTTTCGTAGACGCGAAGTGAAAACATCTCAGCATACTGCACAGCCTGCAGTGATGAATGAACTGGTTAAGGACAAAAGAAAAAATACGCTTCAGCATTGTGTACAACTCGCGTGAAATGATGACAAAAGTATAAACACAAGCCGCGGCTTAAACTCAAACGAATAAGTTCTAACTGCTGAAAGGTGAAACATAGCACTTACACGTTCAGGCAGAAAACGACCGAAAGCTTGTAAAATCTGCAAGGGTTTACACAACGCAGCAAGTGATTCGTAAAAAAACAATTCAATCTATTGACCCCGCACCTAAAATAAACATTAAATTTACAATGATAACACTTGCAGAGAAGATGTCTAGCTCAAGAACTAAATTTTTTCTTCTTAGAAATTGTTTGTAGGTACACTTATTTTCCTTCCATGTTAGTAACGTAAATTGTGGTGTAAGTATAACGTTTTTACACTATTTGATATGCATTTAGAAAAGAATGCAACTTCAATTTCCAATCGAGGTGATAATTTTCCGATTGTTTTAATGCTGCGTAGGGCAGAAAATACGCGCTGATATTAAAAAGTGAGATTACGGTCAAGAAGCAGTCAAAATTTGCAAAATATTATAAACCCAAATTGAAATAAATGTTAAGAGAAGCAAGACATGCTAATGTAGGCCTTGAATCTCACACTGCATCCATACCATAAACAGCAGCTGGCTGCAAACAATGTGAGAAGTCACATTTTTACAAACGTTCGCTTGACAACTTATAAATGAGCTCCTGTTGCATTTCATGACCTCACATTCATTTATACTTATTCATGTATATAAAATTAAGCACCCTAATTTTCGTGTTTTTCATCAGCATTTCTCTCAACTCGTAAAGATATAATTGTTTTCTTAGCTTGGAAAAAAAGTACAAACTCGATATATGTTGAAAATGAAAAAAATTAGCGATATTTCATACATCGCTTAATGTTCGTGCTCAAATGCTTTTGCCATTTCTTCATTGCCTGACGAAGATATTTACTCACTATCGAAAAATTGACTAGTGTCTTTCTCGTTTTACGTTTCAACACCAGTCAGGCTTTAAAAAAGTACTGTATACTGAAACACTGGTGTCGCGGAAACAGAACGATTAACAGCTGTTTGTCGAATAATCATTTCGGAAGAAGTTGAAATAATTTGCTAAGATCCCATGGCTACACACAACCAAAAATTCAAAAATAAGCCAAGAGGTTTATTTCCTTTGAAGTGTTAATCTACTTCTCTCCACAGCCTACCTGCTATTAAGTTTTGAGTCAGGATAATTGGTAAAGCTCCATGTTGATCTTTTGTGTTTTGAAGCCATAAGAGCGCTGGGATTCAGCTGAATTTTGCAATTAATTAAGTGAGATGTATGAAGGTTTAAAAACTGCTACCTTTCCACCATTTCTAACAGTTACATAAGAGCAAAAGGTGGGGAAGAATGCTCTTCAAAGATTAAAGGAACAAACCGCATGTGCTTGTTTGTTGAAGAGACTTGCATTTGCTTGCAAGACCAGGATGACACTTTCTCAATATTATAAATTAAATCCACGGATGTTGACAGACAATCAGCGATACACCACTATGTTTCGCAAGTTTTCGGAATATACGCCTGAGTAAAACAGTTTCGCCAGGGCTTATTACTAAAAGCGCCACGTCCGGGGTCGGGAAGAAAGTGTGCTGGCGCTTCATTAGCATGCCAGTTGAAAATCCATAATCGATCACCTTGCTCTGAATGACTTGCGGCCAACCCTTGCGCATGCGCCTGTGTGAAGTACTTACGAAGTATGCGACGCAAAAAAATGCCCGCCTGACAATTTCATTGTCTTTGAAAGTAGACGCCGTTGCGTGCGTTCGTAGAAGAAAAGGTCAAAGCAGCAGAAGCGTTTGAAAGAATTAACGAAGAGGTTGTCGCACTCTCGACTTGACTCAGGCTCACAGCGTCAGGAAAAATGAGCGAGTAGCACAGCAGGAAGTCAGAGCAGCATAAAAGCACAAAATGTGAGGAAGCGTGTTCCTGCTAATTGGATTTAGGCATCCCCAGCTGACAGGCAGTGTTGCGCAACAATCACAGCGTGAAATCGCAATACCGGCATTACCGTTTCAACCAGCCTGCAGAAAATTTCCAGAAACTTCAGATCATGCTGCGTATCCCAAAACTCGTCACAATCAACGTAACAGCTCATCAGGCTAACATTTGTTCCTGGTAGATATCTTGCGTAGACGAAGACAATGACAGCTGTACAAAACATCGGTTGTTGCTGCAGCTAAGCCACGACCTATAACAATGGCTGCAATAGCCGTTTCGACGATTAAGCACACGCAGAAATATGTTAATTTGTGCAAAATGAATTTAAGAATGTTTCTCTTAGCATCCGTGAAAAACTGTGTTTGAGGAAATGGGTTTGCTGAAGAAAAAGAAAAGGTCTGCTCTTCAGACTTTAGCCTGGTAAGTTCAAGGCCAGGTAACAGCAAAAAATCAACCGAGGATGAAACAATAACTTACCTATTGCACTACTTTCTAAAGTGCTTCGCTGCGGTGCCTGCATCACATTTCTACTCTTCATACCTTACAGTTCTTCTACAGCGAAATAAACAGTGAAACTGAATCGACTGCATCTCTTCTAACTTTATTCTATTCTTACTTCGTCCTTAGTCCCAGCAAACACTTCCGTTGCACAGTAAGTTGAAACGTGCTGCTGTCCTTTTGCGAAGTACCTTGACATTGAGCAAGTTCTTACCTCGGCTCTCTTACATTTAACCCCAGGAGACCAATTACCCAGAGGGCGTGTAACCCAACATAACTTCAATACTGAAAGGAAATTGCCGTAAAGACGCTTGATATTGCAGAAACCTGGTAACTCCAACTAATTATAAACACAGTCCAAAATCTAACCCTAAACCTTTACTCCAGATAAAAGCGCCTTGTGATTGGTCGTTGTGGTTGTTGTCAAGTTTAATCATCTATCTCCTAGTATCGCATGTCTCAAAAACAGCTTTGGTTCTCATGCTTGTGCATAAAAACAACAAACATGTTTTGAACGTACTGCTACGTTAATTCCATTTGCAGAAGCTCCTAAGCATCGCCCGTGTTCAGTAGGTGAACTTTGTAAGCTACGTTTTGCAGAAGTTTTCTATAAATTTTTTAATAAATTTAACTTTTTCTTGAAAATGAGATTTTTTCAGTTTGATTGTTCAAATTCTTTTTCGAAAAATTTGACAGCGTATTAGACGACTGAAAACCAAACTAAACATTTGGGTAAATGTGTAACAAGCTGATTGGCAAAAGAACTGAAGTACACAGCATTAATTGGCAAATTTTCGAAATCCTTAAATTTGTAGCTATGATGCAGGCGATTTGGGAATTGAAGACCCGAAAAAAGAGCAAGCAGTACTATCAAAGATGACCAATAGACCCAGACTTTTTTTGTCAAAGGAACCCAAACATTTTTGGTTTTAACTGCGTTGTCATAGTCAAGACCGACATTGCCACGATCTGGGCCAAACAACTTCATTGGCAATAGGGCCTGTGCCCAAGTGTTGGATATGCTTGATGCCTAGGATGCGCACAGAGCGTTACCTTGACTTGTATCAAAATCTTTTATTACTTCGTGTTCATTTGGGTGCGTTTGTTGAACACCAGTATCTCAGGCTACCACGGGCAGAGGATAAAGTATTCGTTAGAAATGCGGTATCGATTTGCGTATGGCTAGCTTGCCACCGGTGTCAAGCTTGCTGTACTCAAATCGATATTGCATTTGCAACGAAAAGTATTTTGCCAACTTTTCCAGATGATTTTAGCAGTCAAACTAACAGACTGACTACAAGTTTCAAGCTTTCGAAACATTTTAAATGGCTCTTTCAAAAGCAGTGTTTTGCAATCCAAAAGGAAATATCAGACACACGTAGATGGAGTCATCATTGGTCCACCACTGCATTGTAATGGCCAACATATGCAGGGGCCCTTTAAAATAAACACTGTTGATACAACAGAATACTTTCCCCACATACTTCTTCCTTAACTTGATGATTTTTTCTGTGTTTTTAACTCAAGGGACAAAATCGATCAGTTTTTCATTACCTTAAATAAACTTCATTCAAACATCAGTTTTTCAAAATCAGTAGAGACAGAAATGCATAAGTTCGGCATACGTGAGTGTTTGTCACAAACAGATGTACGGGAATAAAAGCACTTATTCAACGGAACAGTACTGATACAGAGCTTTAAAACAAACGGGAAAGCTTGATTTCAGTGCAATAAGAAAATGTGCTCTCATCAGGCTGTCACATAGCGCCTAAGAGACTTGCAGCTCTTTTAAATTAAGCCACATAGTTCAAAGCACAAAACGTCTTTTTCTTCGCAATACATACCTTAAATGATTTATAGATAATCAAATGAAAATATTTATCGGCAAACACTACACAAAACTTTCATCGAAACAACCTAGATATTTTGACTTTTACTTGAAAAATCCGAATCCGTCTGTTTTTTTCGCTAATTTTTTCTGTTGACAATCGCCGTGAACTGTTGATCACAGAGATACTTCACAAAAAAGAAGCACACCAAAATCAACACAGAAGGATTATCTACCCTTTTATATCCTTTTGCTACACACATTATCATGACATAACTGTTTGAGACGCAAATTTCAATGTACTCACATTAAAAATTTTTGTTCAGTTCATAGTTACTTACCAACGTCTTTCTGGAAGTTCAACTTTTGCGCAAGTTTAGAGTAATTTGCCAAATACCTCTGCTATTGCACGAGTTTAGTTGTGTACATGGCTCATCATTTTTTGTTGGCTGCCTTACTTTTCGAAATAATCTATTGTGCTAATTTATGGGTATATGGTTGACCATATACCTCTCTCTTGCAGTGATTTGTGATTCAGTTATAGATTCAATAGTAATTGTGGTTGAATGTAATTTATTTCACTTTGGCAAAGTAATTTTAACTTAATTGCAATTGTTTCAAATTAGTTACATAAGTTTGCTGTACTTTAGTGGAATCCATTGACGGTGTATTGAATAATTTCGTTTGTCTTGTCATCTCCACCATACTGATCAAAGCACTACCCACAAGCTATAGTTTGAAGCGGCAAAATCAGGGTTTTAGTAAGCACGAATTGGTGTGGGACTTTTACTGCGCGAAGAGGAAACGTCTTACGCATACTTCTTTTAGCTTACTGGTTGATAAAACAAGGATTGTTCGAAACTGTTCAATACAGACTAAGTAACAACACATGATTCCTTCCATGTTTTGCTCCTTGTAATTAAAAAGCAGTAGAGGATTCAAGTATTTTTAGTTTTAATTTCATTGAACTTTTTCCGATATAATTGTGATTCTAACTGCACATAGCAATTTTTGCAGGCATGTGATTTTAATTGCAATTCCAATTGAAAAAAAGTAATCAACTCCTTCCCCGCTGCGGGTCATCTCCAACCAGTCTTACACTAAGATTTTCGATGTCGCAAATTCTGTTATTGTTGAATTGCGTGCTTCGTTATAATGTTACTTCATTCCCCGGTTGATAATTATCATTGGATTAAAAACAGTCTCAAATGCCTCACAAAGAAGCGGAAGTTTTGCAGCATTGTTTTTAGCAATGGTGAAGTTTTCACCTGATACACAAGATGTTAATGCCGTAATGATCTTTCGCTTACTGTTGGGTTTTCTGTCAAAGCCGGAATTGTTGTGCCGGTGGTCGGGAACATGTATAAAAATTAGGACACTCACAGCAAAGGTGTTTAGCAGTGGCATACGTTCGTGAAAAGGAGCCTTTTGCACAGTATTCGTTTAGGTTTCGTAATCATTGTAGGAAAATCATTATCAAAATTCAATGCCTATTTACAAAAATATCCAACTGCAAATCCTGCAATGCTCACTTGGCGGCAGGCCGGGAAAGAAATCTGAAAGAGCGGGAATCAGAGAAACGTCGCATTTTTTTGCGAAAAAACTCCTGATGCCTGCTTTGGAAAGATCGGGTGCAAAACATGGTCCATCTCCAAACGTAGTCGAAGAGTTCTGTAATAGCTACTGCTCATCATTTAGAATAAACATAGGCTAACGGAAGCTATTTTCACATGGAGGGGGGCCGGAAAACCCTTTGCCTGATAATTAATTTGTCATTACCCCTATATTTGAGGTGGAGTGTGACCAAGCCCGTAGCCACAGGGGAGCAGTCGGGGACAGTGCCCGCCAAAATTTCTCCCAAAATTTTCTTGTTCCCAGAAAAATTTGTTTTAAAAATATAATAAAAACAAAAATCGTGCCCCCCTAAAATGTTTTTTGCCCCTCAAAACCTGGCTACGGGCCTGTGTGTGACTAAAACTTTAGTGGAAAATTTTCTACGTTGTCTGAAATGTTTCGAAACTTCCCCAAGTCTTTCTTAAAAACAAAGCGAAAAGCACCAAATCTTATCATTGATTTTTTTCAACCGGATTTAGCCAAAAACGCCCAAAACAGATTATCTCCAGTTATTCTGAATGTACACGTTTCATGCCTCAACTTGTCCCATTTTCTCTGCATCCTCATTTTTCCCTGCACATCGTGATTTTACTTTCTAAATTACAAATGCTGCCCTAATTTACTGGATTTTCATATATTTCCAATCGCTCGGGAGCAGATGATACCCTAGAGTAGCCCCCGCCTCGTACGCCTATGAAGATGGTATCTGCATGTACAAGACTTTTCAAAGTGGTGCTACAGGTGTGGTGAATGTGAAAATATTTCAGTCAAGTTTTTAAAGCCAAAAGCTTTGATTCGCGCTGATGTTCGAAAAGTTGATAGTTATATTGAAAATCTAGAGGTTTTCGTTAGCTGAAGCTATGCATAGATAATAAAAGACTAATCCTTTTGCGTATGATTTGGCAAGCGAATAAAACCACGAAGTGGTAGGCGGATTAACACAGTTGATGGCATCTAGATCTTTATCTAATACTAGATCTGCTGAGCGGAGTTTTGTAGCAAAGTCAAATAAAAAGCATTCGAACCTTTGGACTACGGAAAGCGTCTTGTAACAAACGTATGTCCAGCGCAGTGCACCTCTGCTTAATTGAAAATGTTGAGCTAGCGTTTCACGTACTGCTGATATCTGAAAAATTAAAATTGCCCGTTGCGTAATGGAGTTTTGACACACCATTATCGGTACCATACGATCTAATCAAAGTTTGGGGACACTATGATTTACGCAACAAAACATTTACAGGTCACTTTCGTCATGCAAGTTTGGTCTTTCCCCGCGCTGAACCGTTGCGTAACTTCTGAACAGGACGATAGACCTGCGCCTCGGCACTTTAGCCACAAATCTATATGGAGCTTTTGTGAGCTGACGTGATATAGATAAATGAACCGATGTTCCAAACCCATTTTCAACAATGCCAGAAGGTTTCAACGGCGGGTTGTTCAAAGTATTTACAGCAGTGGTTCTCAACTACCGTTCTGAGAGCCGCATGCGGCTCCGACGCAACCATTGTTCGGCCCTCAGCAGTCTTTCAACAACACCTGTAATATTGTGTGCAACAGACCTCACTCTGCAATAAAACAAAACGTGTAAAATGAATTGTGTTAAAATTTCTTTAGCGTGGCTCTCCAACAAAGTTGTAAGTCTGGATTTGGCTCGTTCAGCGAAAAGGTTGAGAACCACCGATAATACAGCCTTAAGTTGGAGAAAAAGTGCATGCCCTGTCATGATCTTGCTACAGAAAACTCTGACATAATCAATTAGGTTGTGTATATCCTCAAGCACAGGGTTTCTCAAACGGGGCCCTCGGCCCCCCTTGGAGGCCACGGAGCGGTTCTCTGGGAACCACGAGCAGAGGCCTGCACCAGGTAGCTTTACCGTGATATTGCATAACCCAAGCGTCACGATATATTAAGAGTCTTTTGAAGGGGGCCACGGCTCATGAAAGTTTGAGAACCACTGCTCAAGGACCTAGTCCTAAGCTGTCGTTCAATAACACAACAACTCTGCCGTGTTTTAACACTAACGGATGTTGTTGATGAAAAGTTTAAGAAGACTAAGATTGGCTCCTCTCGTAGTAGGCGTAAGTTGTGTTAACTTTGATTGACGAAACGGCTTAAATCTACCCTGAAACGGTGTACAACCTAGGAAGAATGGGTTTAACATACCGAATCGGACAGGCTTGAAAGCAAATGGCCTCATTTATTGCAGCATACACTTGCAACGTGTTTACAAACAGGAAACAACGCACCTTACCGCAAAAATGGCAGAAAAGTTCAGCTCAAAAGTGTTCCTTAGGAATTGTTACGATTGCGATCGCAAAAAGCTTTTGAGTGTTTTGTTTGGAAAAAAAATTTCCACATACTTAATCGAAGTACGCATTAAGCAATGAAGACACAATTAAACCTGCCCGCGTTTTATCTGAACGTTGATTTCGTTCCGTAAGTTGCAATTGGAGCTTCCAGGGATTGTGCGGTCTAAGACCAATGCACTCGTCTGAACCTTCATCATGAGTTTCTGTTTCTCTGTGGCCTTGAATTTACGTAAAAGCAAATCAATATTCATAGGCAAACGATTGTGCTGAAGCGTACTGTGAGCGTCTGTCATGCGATTTCGAGCGTTTGCACCTGCTACATACTGGCGAAGAACGTTTGCGTTTTGACGAGCTGTCAGCGCAACTAATGCGTTCAAAAGTATTGTCGTGCATTAAAAAAAAGTTTCATGTGACCCGTGGTGCCATCTCAATACAAATAAGAAAAATTAAAATTAGATTCTGAAAACGTAGGAAAAAGAGTAACTTTAATTTTTCCACGCAAAAAATACAAACGAAATTTACAAGATTTGGTGCAGAAGATAGGCGTACTTTCCTGATTCTGTTTCTTCCCTGACTAAATCTTTAATCCGTTGTGGTCAACAAATCCACTGCTCTCGCCTGCAAAAAGGGGTTTTACACACCACTGGATTCGCAGCTCGATGCCGAACATTTCACTTTGACATGAAACGTTCTTTGCGTCGCACCATGTTATATTTCCCTCGCTCCGAACGGAACATACGTTTGCGCAGCATGCAAGTCATCATCAAGTTTGCTCTTCTAATGAGTGCCCGCAGCCGTTCGCGAACAAGGTTACGTGCAAGTAAGGTTTCGTCGCAGCAGGTCTTATTCCTAAAGCAATTCGTAACGTTTTCCAATCGGCCGCAAACAGATCTTTTATTTCTTTTTCCTCCTCTAAGCTTCCCTCCTTAATTGTTCCTTAATGTGAGTTTCTTCTATATTTTATTAAACCAAACGACAAGACTTCGACGTAAAATATTAATGAGTGCGCCTGAATAACTGGTAATGTGGCACGCTGTGCCCTCCAGATTTCAACATCGACCCCTTGACTCCGGCACATCACTCGCGACTACTGTTGAACTACGCGAACGCATTCGAACCGATGGCTGACAACCCCGTTGCTTATCGCAGCAAACGAAACGTTTTGCTCTTATAGCTATCTACATCACGTATCAATTTCAAGTCAGGGATACACTGTGGAAATACGAACGCAAGTACGTCCAACAGTGCTCCCATTTCATTTTTTAAACTCTTGTGCGTGGCTAAACGTTTTACTGAAACTTTTATAAGATCTTTGAAGCAGAGTTTTTTTTCACTGCGTAAATCAAACAACTTGATAATTTCACAACCGTTTAGGTATTGGATTGACTTTGATCATGAATTTCCAGTCAAAACCAGAACAGGAAAATCGCATAAAATCAATCGTTCTTTTCCAATCTGGTCACTGTGGGTTATAAACATGCCCACATCCTATAAAAAACTTCTGCCGGGGTTGTGGACGTGTAGGCAAGCACTTTGAGGTGCTGAATAAGAACTCATCGTGTTTTTTTCTCTTGCGATTGAAGCTGTAGATTTCTGAAAATCGGTGCTTATTCCTCTTTCACTGCAAATATGAGATACAATTGCAGAAAGCATATTCGTGAAAGTCGCCTTTCGAAGACGAAAGACAATTCATGATATTTCTGTCCGAATGATAAGAGTTTTTTTTTACTACAACAAGCAAAATGTCTCCCAGCAAATACGCCACAGTTAATTTTTAGCAGATGATTGTCTTCAACTTGCGGATTAACGAAATTTAAAATATGCAAAATAGCAACTATCACTTGATTTACATCGCATAAAGACCAAGGAAATGTTGACAGAAACACTGAACAACATAATATATATGCAACAAAACACTGAAGAAAGTCACAGTTATTGCCTTTTGGGACTGAGTCGTCTATCGAACATGGCCATCAAAACTGCGGTTTGCTGAAAATATCCGGAGACGACAGAGCGACGCGACGCTATGAAGTCATGACTTCAACTTTACGTCAAAAATGTTCAATCGATTGAGCGCCGAGTCGCAGCTCGGCCGAAAGCGAAATTCATTCCCGGAGACACGGTCCTGCTCTGGATTTTCCTGTTCGACGAACAATCTCGTTTAACGGAGGCTCGACGCTTGTGCTGACAAATCCCCAAAGGTGTGAAGAATAGGTTCTCAACGCCTTTTGCAATTACTGGTAATATTCAGCCTGCACTTGCTCGACTCGTGAAATAATTTCCGAATTGAATCCCAAGAAGAATATAAATCGCTCAGGAAATAACGGTTATTTTCACAGGGATCGCGGAAATCTGCACTGATGTTAGTCCTGTTCTTGTTCATGGCTATACCTTTTGATGAAGCGAATTAAGATTTGTTAAATCAAAATTTGTTAATGCCCCTACCTCTTGATTAAGCGTTACCTTAAGTAAGTCTTTCTGCAACATATCAAAGTAAGGTAAAAGTAAGCAAGCTTTGTCATATTTTAGATAAACTTTTCCTACCAATAAAACCTGTGACGCGTTTGTCGCAAAACACCGCACGTAACACCCGGTCTGTGTAAGATATTATAAAACAATTATCAATTTTGCTGCCAACAAGATCAGCTATCTCCCATATAAATGAAATTCGCCAAATTCCACCTAAACCAGTGGTTCTTAACCTGGGGGTAAATTTCATCTTCCAAGGGGGTAAATTTACTGAACCATAAATTGCAACAGCTGTAAATTTTTATAAATCGTTCTAAACTGTAACAGTTTGTAAATTTCCTATTTTCAATAAATGAGCGCCACTGAATGTATTGGGGGTAAATCTGATAATCCTGTTCGATAAAAGGGTAAGACATGTAACAAAGGTTAAGAACCACTGACCTAAAACCCGAGTCATTTAGTTAACCTTTTCAAACTGATCAGAAATGCCGAGCCACAAATTCAATCAAACTTGTCAACAGTCAACCTATAATTACGCTTTGAGTTGTCTGTGCTCAAATTTTGACAAGATTCGTGTCGCCTGATAGGTTTGTTCACTATTTAATAAAAATTTAAGGTTTCTTCTCAAAGCACTTTTTCGACTCACACAAGCTTTTGCAAAAAAAACTTTATTTCCTATTTTCTTAACAGGAAGAACATCCAAGCACTTGGCATCAACGGCATCAAACTGAGAAGAAAATTAAAATTCATTTGCAGACACTCGCCGCTGAAGTTCGAACAACAAATTTAATAGCGCAGAAAAAATAGTGCTGACGATAGTGAACTTGATGTCTATCTATATTTTACATTTTACGAAAATCAAGTTACGATAAGAAAATGCTTGAGTAAAAGCATAGCTTGAATTTAACAGCCATCAAATCATGTCTTTACATTTAAGAAAAGAAACATGAAGGGAAGACCACGAATTGACATTTTTTTTATCGTGGAAAATGCCTTCCCAGATCCCCAGTTGGTTCAGTTATTCTTGTCATTTGAAAAAAATGCTTGCAAATCTGTTCAGCTTTTAATTCATCAAGTCGCTTCTTTTTACCTCAACATTTCTTTGGGAAGAAATAATTTTTAAGAAACTTTCCATTGACAAACCGTCGTTGCTGATTTTTTATTTGTGCTGGCAGTAATTTTGTTGCAAATTTTTTTTGATGATCATTGATTGAGGCCACGTGTGTTGCGCAATATTATTACACAAAGTTCTAGTGATCCAAAGTGCTCGAAGAATAGCGGCGTGGTTGCAAGAGTTTGCTGCGTATCATAACAGCTTTCTGCTTTTTCTGCTCAACGCCACCTGTATATTGCACTGCATTAACAACTCCGAGAAAAAAGGCTTTTATTTACTTTGGCAACTTTCGATTGTATCGTCATAAGAGGTTTTGCTATCGCCTGCTCTACATTTCCGAGAATCCAGTTGATCCTTACCGCAGCGACCCAAGGGAGAAGCTTAACCCTGTTTAAAAATCAATGTTGAAATTGTGTGAGAACACCTAGGCAGGTGTCTACCAACCAGAGAGATGAAAATCTTTTGGGCGACTGCAAGACCTCACGAGTGCTGTTGATCAAAGAAAGCCATCGACAGCTAATTGCAAGTTTTTGTGACATTGATGTTGTGCTGGAGACAGCAGGTTCGGTCAGTACGGCTTACAGCATGCAACTTATGAAGCTATAAGTGCGCTGTGTCAACAAATCAATAAGTTAATACCATGTACAGCATGATATTGCTAAAACTGGGTAGCATCGGCTTAGATCCACACTGAAATGTAGAGCTGGATGCATAGGTCAGAATTTTAAGTCTTTTTGGAGTGTAACGTTAAAACTGCAACATGATTTAGCAAAAGCTAGGACAAACACCCTAGAAACAGTAAAAAAAACATATTTTACGACAATAATAAGGATGTTAGTAAATCTGTATAAATTTCACAAAATCCCAAACAGTGGGCAACATATTTTACTTCTATTCGTAGTTTGTTAGTAAAAATGTTTTTATGCTATTATAGCATCGCACAAAGGAATTTTCAACAAGCCGGCAAAAACCTTTAACAACTGTCTACAGATTGATATACCGTTGACGCAGTCGCGTGTGCAGACACTAATCTTTGGAAGTAGTCGGAAGAAACTCAGCCAGATATCCCATAACATGTGCAGTGATTTTGTGTTGGAATTTAGAAATTCTGGAGAAGGGGTGTATTTGCCAAAGAGGGAGATCTTTATAAGATGCAATGGTTGTATGGGGGAGCGTCCACCCTAGATTTTCATTTAGGATCCCCTGCTGCTTTTTGTTACGTAGACGCAGAGTGCAGACTGGTGTGGAGATGACGGCTCACTTTGAGCAGGTTTGCGTGTATTGCACCTGGGAGGCCTACATGTAAGCTTGCAAAACATACTTTTGAAGAAAAATACTGGGAAAGAACGGTCACAAGTCAGCAAACTAAAGGTAGACAAGATTGATCTTTATTGTAGAAAGACGTTTGTGGCCAGCTGCAAACTCACTTTATGAAGAGTTTTTGCTGGACGTTGGTGCCGACCCTTTCGTCTTCAATATTGATTTAGGTTAGAAAGCGGAATTTTAAAAAGTTAAACTTTGCCAAAATATCCGTATATAATTGTAGCATTTCAACGCTTTGAAATAAAAAAACTGTTCGTTTGTTCAGGTACTCTGGAGGTTCGATGTCAGTGCCGGTCACAAAATTTTCGTTGCGAATGTACGGCAGCAAAAGAGCTGTAGAAAAAGAGCGGGAGCGGCAGCAGAAGACCGGAAATTTCGTCATACATCCGTATTCAAATTTCAGGTTGGTTTCATCTTATGAATAGCTTATCCACAGAACTCGCTGTGCTTGTTAACAATAAAGTTGCTTTTGGTTTCTCTTTTCAATTAAACTAAAGTTTGGTAGCTTCAATGTTTCTTCGAAAGTTACTGTGATTTGCTCCTTTTATATTCGCTTAAAGTGGAACCAAAGTTTGTTCCAAGAGTACAAAAAGGGTGGACAGAGAAACTAGGAACACGCAAGTCTTTTGTAACTCGTATGAGAAGTTTTTTTCTGGGATTTTCAGTTTACATTTTTCAGGGCACGCTTGGAAAGGTTTGTAGCTGAAAGCCGTGAAGAGCGTTTTATTGGCAATTTCATGGGGGTGACGCTGAACCCACACTGCAAAAAGCTTGCAACAAGCAGCATTTCAGCTTAATTTGAGGATGATTGGCGATCTGGAATTTCTGAGCAGTCTGGCCAATTACAGGTTTTACTGGGATTTTCTGACTTTGATTTTGTTGATCATAAGCATGCTGATCATTCCGATTGCAATAACCTTTTTCAACGACGAAATGGCGACAGATGCGGGTTGGATTATGTTCAATCTCTTCATGGATTTTTGGTGAGATGTTGTCAAGTTGATAATGAAATAGTAGCAATGTTTGTTTAGCGGACGTTACCTTAAAATTGTTTGAAATACTGCTGGGAAGCTTGCGCGCATTTTCCACGTCGCATCTCCATAGCAACAAAATTTTTCAAGATGGCTTGGTTAACCCTGCTCAGGTAACCTCTAAACACAAACACTTTTGTTGTCCTTGCCCAAAATGGGCAGATTTTGTTTATTCTTATACTGGACTAAATGACAGGTTCAGACACGCGCGCGGGATTTTTTACAACTTAGCAAGTCTTCTCAAGCTCATCCGATCAGAAAAAAACAACGTGTTGATTTTGGAAAATTGTTTATATGATGAAGAACTAAAGCAATTTTCGAAATAAAAATGTGGGAAGTGCTCTTAACAAATGAACGACAAAGTTAAGAAAAATCAAAAAATTCCGCCAGAAGACGTCATTGGTGGTCGGTTTAAGGTTTAAACAGTACCTCATTTCAAGCTTGTGGTTCTATCTGCAGTAAAAGGAAATTAGGTTGAGACATGAAATTATTCTATTTTCATTGCAATTTTCAGCCACATTAATCAACCTTGCCCAAAGTGGGTAAATTTTGTACGAAAATCAGGCACATCAGGTAAACTTGCCCAAAATGGGCAAATGCTTTACGACAATTGTAGGGCAATCAGGTTGATCGCGGCACTGCTATTGACTTTCATGTCTCACACAGGGCTAGTCCCGTCGCCACAGGGGGGATTTGGTGGGCTAAGTACCCCCAAACAATGCTCCAAGCCCCCCAAATTGAAACATATGAGAACTATAAATAAGTGCAGTTTTGTCAATTTTTACAATGCCAAGGCATCAACAGGGAAACAAAAAACGCACTCTAACCATAACGTCGGGTGATTTTCGCCTAGGTACCACGTGGCCACCACTCCTGTCCCGGTGGAAATCATCGGGGGTTGGTATTCCAGTGGTGTGAGTAACCTTTGCAGAAAACTTGAAAGCGATCAATGTCGGCAAGTGCTCCCATCGTTGGCACTGGTAGTTGGCACGTGAACCTCGTTTTGTTCTGTTTTGATGGTGGACAGGTTCCACAGCGTTGTCTGGTCTCAAAGCTCATGTCCTCAATAAAGTTATTTGGCCTTTTACCACAACAGCACGCACAACAAGCGCAAGCCTTTTTTGGCTAAGCCAAAGTTCTAGAAACTTCAATTAAGAAGAGAAGCACAAGGTTCATCATGTCCTCAATAAAATGCTTCGACCTTTCGCACACACAAGGTGCAGGCTCTTTCTGGCTCCAATTTCTTTCCTTTGACGGAGAAGGCGTCATACATTCTCCTGCCTGTTTCTCAATCAAGACCACGAGCTGAGCAGGAGCCATTCGCGCCAAATTGATCTGCGTCGTCAGGGCTTGCACTCGTGTGATCTACTCCCGTGATGGCTTCTGTCAAAGGTTGCTGGCGTGACTTACTGGGGAACCTACATGCACCAACTCCATTTGCCCAAATTGGTCAAGGTTGCCTTAGGAGGGATCTTTGTGTAGAAATTTTGTTACATCTCAGGAAACCATGGGTCAATTTGGGCAAATTTTTGTTCCCCATCTAAAACTACAAAACTTGTGCAGATTTCGATAGAACTGCCCGAAAGAACGTCAAAATAAATGTAGCTACTGAACGAATCAGCTTTCTACGTGAACGTTAACTAATTTTTAATTTAAGTAGAAGAACCGTTTGCCCAAATTGGGCAGAAGTTACCTGAGCAGGGTTAATGCGATGAACCAAACATTGCAGTACAGCAAATTTCACTGTCATCCATTTTTGGGTTGAATACAAATAAAAACAGTCAGTAAAAAAGTCGCCAAACGGCTAAAAACAACAGGGGAAATTGATAAAAAGTTATCGCAGATCTGTAAAGAGTGCTGTTTATAAAGCCCTAACATTAAACTCATCTGACAGAAGTTGTGGTCGCTATTGCTAACGCTGCGTACTCTACAGTTATACATTCCACAGAATCACAATTTTTTCGAGCCTTTCACCCCTATTCCATCATGGCGAGAGCCAGCCTAAATTTTGACAACAGAACAGTTTCCATGGGTCAGTAAAATCTTGAAATAACCAAGAACCTATCAAATGATGCAGCTTTGTCACAATTTTAAATTAATTAAAACCTTTTACAGATGCAAATGCTTAAAAATCCCCCATGATTGTTGCCTTGAAGACTTGCAAAGCAAAGACATTTAGACATTTGGTTTATAACAAATTTCCATGTTAAGATCTGATCCAAATGACGAGGGAAAGACGTTTGTCGCACATACGATTTCAAAGTTTAAATTCATATGATTAACTTCCGGCTCTTGTGATATATTTTATTGCTTTTGATGCATTTCTACACCGCAGCATACAGTGTATTACGTACTCTCGGCGTATAGTTTTACAAACAGAGTTTACTACACTGTATTTTCTTCTGATTGCAAATCCAGAAAGATTACTTACGTGCTACTAGACTGTAGACCAGGGGTCACCAACACGGTGCTCGCGAGCACCAGGTCGCCCGCAACGACCACGTTTGTCACCCGTGGGCCTGTGTTGAAATAGCATTAAGATGATGAGTATCGTCACATAGATCAACATCAGTGATAAGTTGATAACATAAAGGTAAATTGAACTAAATTTTTTATTTCAGAAGTGTGTATCAAACTAGTAGCTCTTAGCGTTAATCGGTACCCAAGAAGTAGCTCTCAGTTACATAAAAGTTGGTGACCCCTGCTGCAGACAGTAAGAAGAGAGGTGTCGCATCGATTGGATTTTTCTGCTAGGTTTCTCCTTGACATAGTAATGAATTTTCACACCGGCATCATCGTCGAAACGGGGGAATCAGAAGTTATTCTGGACCTTCAGATCATACGCTCACGATATGTTCGATCTTGGTTTGCAATCGACCTCATCTCAACTTTGCCTATCGACTACATAGTGCAGGTGTGTGCAGAGAGATGCGCGGATGGCGCTCTGAGTCAAACGTACGACTTGGCCATCACTTCTATGATCAGTCTTTTCGCCTCGTAAAACATTTTACCAGATGTACAATGATACTGTATACTAGCATTGCGACTTGTCAACGCACGTTTCAGCGTTATTGCTGCATCGACTGTGTATGGAGTATGCATGTTCAAATATTTGGAAAAAAACATACAAGACATTTTTAGACTTGTCATGGCTCTGAACATAGTTAAAACATTTTAGTACGATGATAGTATTTTGCAATTGCCTTTATCATCTTCCACGGACAAAAACTAAATACCGTGACTTACCTATAGCTTCTAGTGATCAAACTTTGCAGAAGAACGAAACGAAATCATATATTGTTCTCAAACAAATCATTTCGAAATGATTCAGAAATTTGATTTTTAACAAATATTTTACATACCCAAACAATCTGCGAACTGTCGGGATAAACTTCCTCTAGGTATTCCATCGGATAATTTGATGCTTCAAAGAAGCTCGCGATAAATAAAAACAACGGCTCAGCAAAACGTTTTTCAGAATCACTGTAGATCCACTTTTGACCCACAAGTCACATCACGATTTTATGGTTATTTTCTATAATGGAGTGCTCTTGCTGCTTTCTAGTAGTGCATCTTTAGGTAAAAATGAAAAGCTGTTTCCAGTTGAACTGAGCAGTTCTTCAACATGCATTCCGTTAACACAACGTCTAATGGACCCATTAGATTTCAAGTACTCAAATCGTGTTTCCAGAATTTTATTCATTACACAATTCTTTTTCATCTTGACTATTATTTGCGCAGAATTCAAGCAAGTAAAGCTTCTATTTCGAATGTTGATCAAAACGTGTCTTGATTTTACGACCAAGTGCTCGTTTCAAAACGTGATCATTGAAAATAACTACAAAAGCAAAACTGATTACCTCTTTCTGCTGGAACAATATCAAGTTCCCGTGATTAGGCTAAAGCCTAATATATACTACTGATGAAAATAGCTGGTCAATGTTACTGCGTTTCCTGTTAGTTTTACTACAAAGTGTGGATGTCCTATTGATGATGTTCACCATTAACATCTTTATTCGGTGGCTGCATTTTCTCGCATGCTAAGTGTAGCACAGCCTCAGGTTTTTTAACCTAACAGTTTGCTTGCCGGACTGCATTCAATGCCTGTTATCAAAAAACTTCTCAGATATTAAATACTTAACTGACTTCAAATGTGTACATCCCATAACGTGTTGACCACGGAGGTCGCCAGCAAACCAGACTCTAAAAAAGAACAACATGGTTGATAAATAGCAGTATTTTACCTAAGAGGAAGAATTTGCCTCATTGTTTCATAATCAGCAGCCTATATCTTGCTATTCTTAGCTTACCAATGGAAAATCGGCCAGTGCCAACGCTTCTCGAGCAATGAAGCTTTTCCGATTTGCCAAAATCATCAGCTTGCTGCGTCTGCTGCGAATTTCAAGACTGATAAGATATGTCCACCAGTGGGAGCAGGTGAGGTTGTGTCGAAGCAGTTAAAACAGCAATCAACATCCCTCAGGGAAACAAGTGTGTTGTTGACCTCTTTGCTTCTATTCATCCATTCCTTCAAGTTGTTGTTTTCTTAACTTCTATTGCTGAAAAACTAAAATTATCTAGAGTTCTCATTATAAAATATTTGACTTAGCTGATATCAAAACATTTTATTAAAAACGTTCGATTACAGATCGTCGTATTTGGAATATCTGCACAATCTACTGTATTTACCATATGAATTTTAAGTTTCACTAATTTTTCCGTTTATGTTGTAGCAACAAGTGAAACATGCGAAACTTGATAACATAAGAAGTCAAAACAGAGAAAAATTTTACTTGACATATGTTTAGAATTATTGAGCCACCCCGCGTCCAATAAAGAAAGTGATAGCCCAACGCATAGCCTCTCCTTTCAGTTTTGGTGATTTGCCGCATATCTGCGCTTGCAGTAGACTCATTGCAAGGCCTCTCCCACACAAATGTGCGGTGGTTCCCCCTCATATCGCAAAGATTGCTCTGTAAATCGAGCAACCGGTCTTTCCAAAGGTTTAATTTGTGCAGTTATTACCATGAACTGCGCAATTATTACCATGAACTGCTCACTTATTACCATGAACTGCGCAAAATAAGGCAAACCCATCGCGCATCGGTCACTGCCTACGCGACCAACGACCGTTTTCGAAAAATTCGCGGTAGTCTCCCCCACCTGCAATCTGCAACTGGAGGCCCACGTTGCGCCCGCTACACATCTGGCGGGGCGAATTGGGACAGCGCAGAGTGTTTCTGCTCTGGGAGATTTGCAAGCAGCACGTAAACAGCAATGTGGCCATGAACTACTAATTGGAAACTGGAACATAATTTCACTCACAGGAAAAGAACACGAACTGGTTGAGGAAGCCAAACGATATTTCCTGGATATTATTAGTATCTCTTCAACTAAGCGTCGAGGTTCTAACATTGCTGTACATGTGGAAGTTGAGGCTGTTAGATCGCTCCCTGTGTTTGAAACAGGTAAACGGCCCAAACTCATGTGCAGTGTACCCGGAATTCGTGGAAGAAATTAGTGATGCCCTGCGAAGAGTTAAAACTGACGAATTCACGACCCTTTTGAGCGACTTCAATGCACACATTGGGAACGATACTACTGTACGGAAGGGTTTGATCGGCCGATATGACAATGCTGACGTAAATGTTAACGGAAGGCTCATTTTGCAAATGTGCTGTAACAACGCAATGTGCATCATAAACACTTTCTTCCAACGCAGGGACCTTCACAAGTATACACCTGGTGCAGAGGTTCTTTGAGTCAATAATCACTCATTGATTTCTGCAATACTTGTTATGTTGAACGTTGAACATTCGTGTCAAAGGGTGCAGAACTGTCGATCAATCACCACCTGGTGGTCTGCAACTTACATCTTGAAAAACCAAATATGCAGGACTAGGAGGGCCTACCCCATAAGCTGTGAGAACCAGACGGACAAAGATGCAGACAGCGTATAGTCCTTGTTCCGATAGCTCTCGGAATGCACAGCAGATGCGGAGGTGGAGTGGTAACTGTTCAAAGCAGCTGTAGCTTCATATGCTGCTCGGGTATGCGGACGGAAACGACTCGGTGTGGCGAATAAGAGCAAAAAATAACCACTTGGTGGAAGCCGACTCTTCTCTGAATTCACAATAGACTGAGGAGCGAAAGTCAGCAGCCTCCACGGTGAAAAAGTCCAAAATGCAATCTTGGGAGAATTTCGGAGATAAACTGCGTTTCAATAACCGGCAAGCCAACAAAATGTTCTGGCAAACTATCCAACGTCTGCGCCGCAAAAGATCTCATACCGCTAGGCCCATTAAAGACAAAAGTGGTGTCTCACTCAGCAGTGAGGAGGACAATCTTGGCAGAAAGAGAGTATTTCAACAATGTACTTAATGGAGTCACCATCACACCACCAGACACACACAAGGGGCATTTGGCGGAGGAAAATACCATCACTGCAGCCGACGTCTTCCTAGCTGTCAATACACTGCAGGCTGGGAAGGCTGCAGACTGCAATGGAATCCGACTTGAAATGCTCAAAGCCTTGAATCGAGGAGTTATTTGGCTTACTCGTATGTGTCAAGTGAACTGGTGTCTCTGCGAGGGCACCGAAGTATTATCGGTCTGTGGTGATTGTCCCCATACACACAAATAGGGAGATAGGAGTGAATGGTCTAGCTACCGGGACATCTCTTTCCTTAGCCTCCCTGAAAAAGTGTGTGCCACATACCATGAAAAGCGATGCCGTGAAGTAAGTCAACTTCTGTCGTATTCACAGAGTTGACAAGTGATAGGACCATGCGGTTAGGTCTAAAAGGAAGAATTGCGAAGATATTCAATCAGGTCTTCGTTGGTGGTGTTGGTGATATTGCGTGGAGGGGTCATAACAGTACAGTGATAGAGGATGTGACTGGCGGATTGACTGTCACCGCACACGCAGTTTTTATTATCAGCCAATCCCATTCTGTAGTGGTTAGCGTTAAACCGGCCGTGTCCCGTGCGCAAGTGGTTAAATTGGACCCATGCTTTGCGCGGCATGTAGCATCCTGGCCAACTAAAGCTAGACGATACCCAGTGCTGTTTTTGTCCTGGCCGCAGTACTACAGGCCAAATTTTCACTCTCCAGCAGATTTTCGAGAAATCTTGGGAGTATGCCAAAGACGTCTACACATATTTTGTTGACCTCGAGAAAGCACGCAACCGTGTCTCTCCAGAAAAAAACTTTGGGGAGTGTTGCGGGAGTACGGTGTTGACGACCGCCTGTTACTGGTGGTCAAGTCACGGAATTCCTGCTCAGAAGGTTTGTGTCCGTGTCGGTCGGGTTAAGCCGCAACCACTCACAGTGGGTTCTGGACTACGACAAGGGTGTGTGCTGTCGCCACTTCTATTCGTAGTCTATACTCGTATGAATTGGACAGACAGTCGTAGCCGAGTCGACGAGCGTGTTACAGCTGTAAGCTGCAGGATTACCCGATTGCTTTTTGCATACGATTTGGTGCTGCTTGAATCCCCCAGCAACCCTCCCTAGAAGAAAAGCGGGTATGAAAATGAACCATTGGAACTGCGATAACTACAGTACCTATGCGCAACAAGATTATCTTGTTTTTGTTTCTCAGTAAGCGGCCTCCACCAAAAAATTATGAATTATTAATGGGATGTTTTCACTCGTACGCTTCACTTATGGCAATTTTCCCTTAGAAACTAACTGAAGAGCCCGATAACCGACTGCAACAAAAATCATTTAGAAATGCAGTAATTTGCGATGGAGACAAAATAAACATGAACAAGCACAGCTTGCGGATGGGAAATGGCGTTTTTGACGGTAACCAAACGAGCTTTAGTGAATGCGCACCACACGTAAAGACCGTTACGTAAAGGTGGAAATAACAAGCAGGGGTATTTGTAGCTGTCATGCATAAGCATGTTGGACAAAAATCTGTTTTGTAGATAAACGATAAACGGCACAATGCGGATGCCAGGACTCTTTAAAAAAACGACTGTTAAAATTCCGATGAAAACAACTTTTTGCAAAAACAAAGTGCGAAGTTTTTCACGAAGTAAAAAATCAGAAAGCCACACAAAAATTGACAAATGGGAGAATACCATAAGCATAAAGTGACAAAAAATGTGCAGTACCTTTCAACTTACTTCAGTAGAAAAAGATCAACTTGCAATAATTTGGAAACAATGGAAGAACGTTTTTGAATTGCTCGGTTTCGCTTTATACGAGTAATTCGTTAGTTTTCTTAGGCTGCTGATTTAAACAGCAAACATTTTGACGATGTTTTTATTAAAAACCATAGTAACAGTATACTGCAACCATGCCTGTCATACTGATTCTCAAAGACACACACGTTTCACTCAGTTTTAGAGCTGTTTTTTAAAATTATCATTTCCAGTGACGCAAATCTGCGAATGTATTCGTTTGATTAGGAAGTAAAAAAAAAGTATGTATCTCTCAGATGTTTGCAATTTCAAGATGTATTTTACATTGTATTGCTGCATAACAGAAATGTTTTTTAAAAATTTGATGTTCTATCCAAGGAAGAACGAAGGCAAAAAGCGTGTACCTTCGACCACATCCCTAGCGAAAAACTATCTCTGCAAAACAATCAGTTGTTCATTTTGATTCTAACTGAAGCCAATAAATGAATTCACTGAGATTTTAGTCATCTCGTGAATCTCACGCATAAGAATGTTTTCAATATCATTTGTTTATCTTTGTCTTGTACTCAGTTTAGGTTATTTCCTAAAGCGAAACATCTTTACCAGTTACGTTCGTTGGTAAACCACATGCAACCAGGTGCATTTTTCTGTAAAATTTTCTAATTTTTACAGGCAGTCTATAGTGCTTATATGCATGAGTTGCTCTTAATGTCAAAGTATTACATAAACGGTTGTAAAGAATAAAACAAATCTTGATGCCAAAAATACCGAGGCCGCCTTTGCATCTTTCTGTGACTAAGAACAGTTAAAAACATGTGGAATAAGGTCCCAAAATTTAACAAGAACACAACCTATTTGTTCTCACCCCACGACGCACTTTCTTTTCAGTGTGCGACTTAGTCACAAAACAAACTTTTTAGTTGAATATACGCTTAGGTGGCCTCGGACAGCAAGCCTTTTCAAGGTACAAGACTGGTTGTCTGTTGTTTCTTTACTTTACTTATATGTACTTTTTACAAGAGGCAATTATAATTCATTTTAGGAAAAATCGCAAAAGCCAGTACAGCTTTTGACAGCTTTTAATAATCATTTTAAATTGTTTTGACTGTCGCTTACACATCATTAAGGTAAACAGATGCACTGAAAAGGAGCATGTATCTTTTAAACCAATTGAAAAGAAGCATGCAGTTTTTCAACCAATTGAAAAGAAGCTTGTAGCTTGTTAACCAATTGAAAAAAGCTTGTAGCTTTTCAAGCCTACTCAACTGCGTGCTCGGTACACAGAGCGCTGTAAACGAACATCGCACTCGCAGTCGACATTGAATCAAACGCAGATCTTGAAAAATGACAAAAGCATGATTGCCCATAGTTCAAGACACAAAATATCGGTCGCCCTCTAGCTCACTTTTGTTTCAATGTAAGCACAAAGAGACTACCCGAAGGTGTTCAGCTATCACATGTGCGTTGTAGATTGTCGGAATGCAGTATGATTTAGCTGTGGCAGCTGTGAGGATCTTCAACCTAGTTTGTCTGATGTTGCTCATTGGACACTGGAGTGGTTGCTTACAGTACCTCGTTCCTCTTCTGTACGACTTTCCACCACAGTCTTGGGTCGTTGTGGACAACGTGACGGTAAGTAATGACCTGTTCCACATAGAGAGATGCCGTATGTAAAATTATTGTATCCTGAATTTGTTTTGAAAGGAAATGTTTTGTAAATCTTCTACCGTTTTTTGCCAAATAGTGCAAATCTTGGCTTCCATTTTTCTCCAGCCGTCGTTTTTTTATATTGCGAAGTTCATACAGGTTTTTTTGCTGACGCCACAAATATACCCTAAAGTGCCGGAAAAGCTTTGTTGAGATACTTTGCGGTTTCAAATCTACCCATTTCTGCAGAAAGACACTTATTTATCTGTGCTAAATACACAACAATTTAGTATGACAATTTTCACTTCTGACTTCTTAAAATTGTGATTTTGTATTTCCCATGTGTGCGGCTTGTCCCATAGAAAAATATCCAAGTCTTTTAACAATAAAGAATAGAACAGCGGTTAATAAGCTTTAGTAGAAACTCCGAAGAACATCATCACCAACATTTCAATTATGGTAACTCGACCAAACCATGATTACTTATTTCAAAATTCCCAGAGAATTGTGGGTATAATTCAGTGTTATCTGAAATATATAGCACATGCATCTCATACAACATGGAAACTGAAACTTTTAACTTTGTTTTTATAAAAATAGCAATTCGTCTTTAACTCAGAATTTCGTTCTAATGATACTGTCCATTAAGGTATCAATTCTTTAACACTTTGCTAGAATACATTTTTGGGTATCCAGGTTGAAACCGATAAATTTGCTGCTTTAAGCAACACTCAAAACGGCGTCAGCGCTATCAAAAGTGTCTACTGGGCAGATGCTCAACCCTCTATAACACCAAAAAAGCTCCGAAACTTTATTTCGTGTCGCAACAGAGCGGCAATGTGACTGAGAATGCGGTGTAGTTTCGTTCAAACCGGCATCACTTCGTGACAAATGCGAGGAGATTGCCGACAGACGTCAACCTGATTTGCACCAATCAGCACAATGCGAAGCCGCAACAAAATCGATCGTACCGCAGACACTCGCTTGGTCTTCTGATTTTAATTATCTTGCCCTTCTTCATTAGCGCCTTTTGCCCTATCGGCTGGCAGAACACAGGGGAACAGAAAGAGGGCCAGATAAGATAATTCATGGAAAATTGCCAGCCGTCATCGCAGAAGACTTCCCTACGGCAGTGTTGCAGGTGGCCGGAAAAAAACTCGCAAGAACGACTAAGCAAATTGGCCGGAGTCGCTTGGTTTAACCAAAATGCAGCCCAGGAAAAGCGTTATCTTGATTTATCTCTCGCTAGATAAAATATATCGCCTCTGACTTTTGTCAAAATGAACACTTCTTTGAACTTAGAACTCGATGGACCCGCATCATGTCAATCAAAAATCATGGGATTTTGTTTGTGCAGCCTTGTTAATAACAGCTTCCGAAGAAAGTGTGCATTCAATGCCTAAAAACTTCAGAGCAATGAAGTTTTTAAATTGGAAAGCAATTGAAACATCCGCGTTCACGTTCTGTCGTATTAAACGTTGAAGAATGCAGTAGATTTGCAGGCATAGGAGTGCAAATTCAGCCCAAGAGGTTTGGCAAGTGATGCAGAAATTCATGTAAGCAAATGCTATGGTGAACTAGAAGTTATTTCCGTAAATTTTTTAAGCAGTGAATATAAATAACAAGAAAAAGGCGAACTTACTGACAAACGATCCATCTTCATTTCAGTACTTCAAACACTTAGTAACTTATTTCCTGTTGCCAATTGCGTAGAAACACAACACCTGAAATGTACACGCATCCAGTGTATCATTATCCGAAAGTCTTGCCATGTGACCAGATACAGCGCTGGCAAGGATGTCGATTCTGAACGCCAACATGTTTGTTACAAGTTTTATCAAATCGAAAAAAAATCTGAAAATGTAACAAATTATTGGCTGCACGGTTGTAAGTTGGATTATGTTATTGCAGTGACACGTGGCTGAATCTGTGAATTTCGACAATGTCGTTGAAAGAAGTTTAGCAAATATTTACGCGTAGGCACCCACTTTTTTCAGGGAGGAAAACACCTATATTTGGTGATGAGGGAGTTTGACTCTATACAAGTATTAGCAATTTGCTTTGTTTCATATAATGAAAAATCATATTGCAGTCTCTGTGCCATCGTTGCTTACTGCCAATTTCGTAGTCATACCAAAGATGTAAAAGAAAGAAATATTTTTCTTGCATAGTAAAGTGCAACCTTATGTCGTTATTTCGCTGTGAATTGGGTGTTGCTATGAAAAAAAACAGTTGCCAAAAAATGATAAAGTTGCTTTTGTCAACCGCAGGAAAAACCGTGGCCAGAAAAATACTCCTGGTGTCTTTTCAAGGCGATGTCGCACATGCTTTGCATCGGATACGGTCAGCAACCTCCTCAAAACCTGATAGACTTGTGGATGACAATGCTGTCAATGGTAACAGGTGGCGTGAATTCGTGAATCGATAGGTCAAGACTGCGTTTTACCTTGCTTCTGCCAGCGGTTCACTGCAGTGATGACAACCGTCTTTTGCGTTTCTATCTGCGTAAATGTGAACGGTTTATCAACGTTTTCGAAATAACGTCCAAGTTTCCCTGATCCAGCAGGGCTTGAAAATCGGTGCGGCTTCGAGATCGTTGCTGTCATTTCCCTGTTCTAGCCCAACTAAACCAGTTATCTCATCACTTGTAGTCAGAGGGGTGTCTTAGTTTACGAACAGTGGTACCCACTCTAGGCTTGAACGAGAAGTGCAGAAAATGTTGAATACTGTGTGGCAAGACGCACTCGCACAGTCACAAAATCCTCTCTTTTTTCGCCCATTTTACCACTGCACAAAGTGATTTAACTAAAACAAAATTACAAGGTGATTTCAATTACCGGCTGCTCATCGAAAATTCCATTAAAATTTCAAAAGCAGATTTTCGTTTGAAGCAAGCTTTCTAAAATTCAGCAGTCTACTGAGTACCGGCTGGCAGACCAGCTTTACAATTACTATTCAAAAATTGTGATAAACCTTTGCTTCGAAACTTCTTGCAAAGTTACTCTTAGCTGCTGCTGCTCATAACAAACAGAATTTCGGCAATTTTTCTTTTTCAACAACTTGTTTCAAGGTGCCGTGTGCTTTGCTATGTTCATTGGTCATGCAACCGCTCTCGTCCAATCGATGGACTCCTCAAAACGACAGTATAAAGAAAAGGTAATCAATTTTGCTATAGAAACTCTCTTTTGCTGCTTTGTGTAATGTTCCTAGAGACTTTCTGTATGCTAAATGTCTTACGAAAGCATGGTCAAACCTGTCAGTGTTATGTTTTCTTTCAGTACATGCAGGTAAAAGAGTACATGAGGTTTCGACGTCTTCCGAAAGAAATGCGCTCAAGGATTTACAGTTACTACGAAAACCGCTACCAAGGAAAAATGTTCGACGAACAAGGGATTCTCAACGAACTTTCCAGCAACTTGAGAGAGGTTAGCAACACCTCGACAAAAGATCCAGAGTAGGAGCGTTACCCGAGTAGAAACATTAACCAAAAGTTTCTTAACATCTACCGTGTGTTTAGCGTTTCCAACCCGGGTTTTCCCGAACCCGAAACCCGGGTTTTTTGGCTATTTTCTACTACCCGAAACCCGTTTTTTTTCAACTACCAAACCCGGGTATTTTAAAAATCCTGGAATTGCTGTTGCATTCAAATATTAATGATTCTGATAACACTGAAGTTGCAGATTGGCGCGTGTAACGGCCACATTAGCACGTTTGAACTTTCAACTATTATCATGAGGCACGAGGTGCAGATTTTGCTCGGTGACCATCGTACGTTCGTTGTTGGTCCGTTTGTAACATCGTTCAATTGACGTATTTAGACGGATCGTGACGTCATTTTGCACATATAGGTGTTTACGCGAACTTTTGTCTTTTCGCTAACCTAATTTTTTTTAAATACTACGTGAGGTGGTTCTTCGAAGGTATACTGTAGTTAGTAGTTAGTTACAAGCTGTTATTTGTCAGTTAATATACAAGCTGTGATTCTTTGCAGAATCGATTCGTTCTTTTTCAGTTTGCAATAACTTTCTACAAAATATTTGGCTTTCGTTTAGAAGCGACTTTAAAGTATATTTTTAATCACATATTCATAGTTTTAAGACGTTAGTAATCAAAGAAAATCAGAAGCTTAGCTATTTCTTATACAACAAGTCTCCACCAACACCAAAGTGCAATTTGTGCTCCGTTATACCAAAGAACGTGGTTCAAGCGCCGAAATTTTGATCAACCATTTGAAATCAAAGCACAGAATCCAGGAGGGCGAAAACCACGAAACTATTCCGGCACAGGAAGAGATCCGATCACAAATTTTCATAAAGGAAAAGAGTCTTTTTGAGGCTACAAAGAAGAGGTCAAATATAACCTTGAAAAACTGTTCCATGCCTTAATTGCAAGCAAGCCCAAATCAGTGGAACCACAGTGGGCTTTTTCACCCACGTGACTATTTGTCACAAAACTCAGAAACAGACTGAATGATGAAAGGGCGCTTTGATTGTCATGCGTCAGCGTTATAAACATCATTGAAAAACTGTGGTTGACTTAATTAATAATTCACTAATAAATTGCGCAGGGACCAATAATAGTAATTTCACAATGATATCGAGTTCTTATCGCTCAAAATCGCATTCATTTCAAAACCCGAAAAAAACGGGTTTTCCCGGGTTTCTTTTCTCAGCTACCCAAAACCCGGGTTTTAAAATAAAATTTTGCCCCGAATTGGAAATACTACGTGTGTCTGCAGAATGAGTGAAACCGTACTTGATCTAACGAAGAGAAAACAGTCCATTTAGCTATATACCAGTCCATAACATTTTAATATGGATAGTCTTGCTTGAGCGTTAGAAACCTCGAAAAATACCTTAAACTTCTTGTGATCCAAACCTATTTTTAGTTTTGCTTAAACGTAAAAAACACCAATAGACAAAAAAATTCATATTTTTCAGGAAGTGGTAAATTTTAACTGTCGCCATCTCGTCGCCTCCGTTCCGTTTTTCAGCAACGCAGATCACGATTTCGTAACGCAAGTAGTTCAACGGCTAAAATATGAGTTTTTCCAGCCCGATGGTAAGTCTACCGTGATTTCATCAAATGGCAATGACTTTAAAAGACCGCAGTACGCGCGCTTGTAGGGATAGGGTGCAGGTTTCGACTGAAAAATTACACATATGATGGGAGTTGTCGTTGTGCTAAGAGCAAGTTTACTTGGTTGTTTTTCTAAGAGCAAGTTTACGATATCTGAAAATACATCTCAAAATTCTGGTCTTTTATGTTCCTCATTTTTTGCACATCAGAAAGTGTTTTGCCTCTTCTGAAACCTTTCGAAGACAAGCACAATTGCCTGAAATCCAAAGTGAAATTAGTCATCATACCCACAACTTCTGTGCTAGACTAAACTGTTCGAAGAAAAGCTTGGCAAGTTCATTCGTGAAGCGATTCGTAGAACTGCGCAAAAACGGTAAGGAACTCTTCCAACGAACTGACTGCTGCAAATTTGGGAACGATCTCGTTTTTCGAAGTGTGCTGCCGCTCCACCCACCTGTGTGCATCGTTGAGTTTTTATGAATGCTTGTAATTCGGTTTGCAAATCAGGTGAAAATAATATATTGTAAATGTATTTTAATCTCGCTGTCGCGTTTACATCTTGTATGAGCAGATGTGATCGTTCGCGAGGGAGAAATTGGAAAAAAGATGTATTTCATTCAGCACGGGGTGGTAGAGGTACGAAACAGCTCCAGAGACGCCCCTATTAAGCAACTATCTGATGGATCTTTTTTTGGAGGCAAGCTCATATCTTTATCTTCACATTTTTGACAGTTACTTGAGATTTTTGACTAAACGAAAAATGTTTGGTAATGGCGCAATACGTTTGCTAAAGTTATCATTTTTCTCAATAACGTAACGTGGTGACCACTAGCAACACATTATTATGTTTCAGATGATCTATTTCTACTAAAAACCATAAATTAAAAGTGCTAGCTGTCAAATGCAATGACGTTTCAGCAGTAGCCAGCCAGTACAAAAGTCTTGCGATCAAATTGCACGATTCACGAAATACTGAAAATTCATTGTAGACTTAACTCACGTAATTGCTGCTTTGACAGAAATCTGCCTTCTCATAAACGATCGCCGAGTTGCCTCTGTGGTGGCAGTCAGCTTCTGTGCAACATACTCGCTGCATGTTGAAGACTTCAATGTCATTTTGTCTGAACACCCAGTCATGCGGGAGACGCTTGAAAGAGTAGCTGCAGCAAGGCTCTCCAGCATAGGTGGGTTCGTAAGTCTTTCGTGTTAGTTTCTGACAAGGGCCAAACTAAAATCTAAAATCTGAAAATGCGTCAGGTTAAGATACGAGTAGCATCTAAGCTACAAACCCATGCAAACTAAAACTTTGATCGTTCTTCATTAATATTAAGCATGAAGTTGTGCTTGACTTCATCCAGTGACGTACATGTTGCGAACCAATGACATACACGAACGTTTCTTGACGGAGGTTTCTTGACCATAGTTTTGTGTTCCTTGTTAGCTGCTGTTTTACGTTTACAACCTCGTGAGTCGGGTACTTTTTGGCACTGCCGTTTTGGCGACGATTATTTGGCGCCTAGCTGTTTTAGCGCCGAGCTGTTTTGACGCTGAGCAGTTTTGGCGCTGGACCGTTTTGACGCCAGAGTAGAGGCTGACAAGTGTGTATAATGAAAAATGGTTAAAAACATAAATAAAATTTTAATTTTTGTAAATTGTAAGACTAATTGTAAGACAGTAATTGTAAGACAGACCTCGCAAACATTCAAGTGGTGCCCTTGAGTCAAAATGTTTTGCGATGTTTAGAATTTACATTCGGTTTTTAATTCGTATCTTCAAAGCAGTAGCAATAATGGGTCACTTTTACTACGTTTATCAAAAACGAATAGATACATATCAAGTGAAAACTTTGGTTAATCTCTCTTGCTAAGAAGATTCTTAACGCCATTCATGTTATTTGCTATGCGCGAAAATGAAGAGAAGATTTTTTAATATTAAGAAAAGCACTTTGTTAAAGTCCTAAAATACAGAAGTACGCTCAATCTCATCTGAAGACAAATGCACAACGTTTGTTTCCGTATTGAAAAAAGCAGTTGCCTTCTTGAAAAACATCCGAGCAAAATGGAAAACACACAGTCCTGGAGACAACGACGTGTGTGTAATAGCAGTCAAGCAGATAGGCGCTAGCGCCAAAACAGCCTAGCGCCAAACTCCTGCTCCGGTATGAAACGCAAACTCCGGCAGGAGTCCTCTCCGGGTTCCTGCTTCGTGATCATCTCTGCTTAACGCCAAAACAGTTCAGCGCCAAAGCGGCTCAGCGCCAAATGGCCGGCGCCAAATAGTCCGCTTCCATCATGAGCCTAAAGTGAATTTAGAGTTCGGAATTGCCTTATTAATTACGGTAGCAATGTAATAAGGTTGGAATTTCTCAATTAGTTTGAATCCAGTCTATGTCAAAATTGCAAAACATATTTCAACACAAGGTCTAGTACCTGAAATTAAAACCTAATGTTTGGGCGCATGTTTGAAACGTACCAACATAATGTTGAGCGTAAATTGGTGTGGCAGATTTTAATACATTTTCGTTAGTCTTCCTATACTTATGTGTCCCTATCAGTACACAACATTCCTTTTTTATAATTAGACTCCAATCTGGGTCGACCTGCTGGTTTTGGAGCTTGTTTTTGCTTTCATTATCAGCCATAAAAAATTACGTAATCTTTCCACCACGGTTTTTCAGCTTTCTCTTTTTTGGCAGAGCAAAGGTTTTGATACAAGCCTTGTTAGTACACACCCAGGACAAGAAGTATTTTATAACTGGTTCTTCGTTAAATCAATGCAAAAATATTACGTTTTGCAGACGAACGGTTGTAGCGTGTAGTAGAGTCCTGCGCGCGGTGGGTTAACCCGCAGAGCAATGCTTGCAGGTGTGGGATGGGCGCGGGTTGAACTTGGTGCGGGGCAGGCCCGGGATCAGAAATTCTTTGTGCGGGTAACTGAATGTTGACTCAATACATGTGAAAGTGACATGCGCAAGAAATCCAATGCTACAGTGAGTTTGTGGTACAAGGGTGTAGATGCATTCAGTGGAAACGCATAAAAAAAAAAAAATCGTTACCAGTTATGCTTGCTTCTGTTCAACAAAAATGTTGATCTCAATAATATTAAAAGAAGCTGCAGAAAAGTTTGTTTCAATTTGATCTTGATACACCATGAAATTATCTATGCTGTTATGAAAAAGACACCTCCACCCCGTTGCCCCCTTTTCGAAAGGTCAGGGAGCAATGCCCCCTCTCTCTGGCGTCCCTGCTTACCCCTATCAGCAGCCACTGTCTCTCTGCATTACCTGCCAAGATGTCTGCGTTCAACAGTCACATGCGGCAAAATGACTACTATAACTTTAAGTGAACATTAGAAGATTTTGTTGCCAAGGGCGTACGCAAAGGGGGGTTTGTGTTAACCCCCCGCTTTAGTTTGATATGTTACAAAAACTTTATTACCTGTTCAATGGAGATTAATTATTTTCGCATACTTTTTGCTTGTTAATCTGTCGACTTAAATGCAAAAATTGTAGTTGTAAATGCTCTGACGTGGTGATGAGTGTGTTTTACTTCCCTGTTTTATCCAAGGCCTCCTAGAAAACAGGTTTTCTAGGAGGCCTTGTTTTAACGCTCGGGCTGATATTTTTGCAGTTATGAACTGCTGTGTCGTAGCGTTGGGTGTATTTACCTCCGATATCCTAACTTGGAACCAGCGGCGTAGCCAGCCGAAGAATGGGGGGGACCAAAAGATTTGGCGGTCCAAAATGTTTGATTTTAGACGAATAACACTATTTCGTTTGGAAAAACGCCTCTCAAAGCACAAAATGACAATACGTTCTAAAAATTTTGGGGGGCAGGGCCCCTTTGACCCCCCCGGCTACGCCTATGCTTGGAGCGCTAATAGTTTATATTCAGTGCAATAACATATAAAATAAGGAGAATGCGTGTGGAAGAATATGCATATTGTGTCAACAAACTTCGCCAAAACGTTGGTTTGGACACATGAATATGACGTCAAATTGTGACGTCACAAACAGCGCACGCCAAATACAAATAACCACCAAACACCACTGAATGAACCCCCCCATTAAAATTTTCTGCGTACGCCACTGTTTGTTGCCATATTATTGTTACACACCAAAGACCAACAGTAGAACAATCCGCTCGCAAGTTTCGCAACCTGCCTCTGCAGGTGAAGGAGCGAACATGAATGAACTGCGAACTCACCACTGAATGTCACCAGAACAGTGAACCTGGCTCTTGTGCAGTGTGAGTGTCATAGCGGCAAATAAACTGTCACTTAAAGAAATAAATCAAATAATCGGAATTGAGCTGCTGACGTCAGGTTTTCTATAAAATTTTGATTCGTAGTCCCAATTTCCAGGGGCGTCAAATGCCCGTTTCCCTCCCTGCGGATGCCCGTGGTTTTGATGTACGAGTTCAAAACTGTTTGCTTGAGTTCAGTGTAAGAGCGCACTATAACAGTCATTCTTTTCGCATTTACATGTTCAGCAACAACGTTGACCTTAAATATAATAAAAATAACAGAAATTATTGAAAAACGTTCTGAATTTTATATGTGCGCGAATAGAAGCAATAAATATGTTTCAATTCGATCTTGATAAACCATGAAATTACTTATGATACTGTTATGTAAGGGCACCTGTGCCCCCATTGTCCCCCCTTTTAAAAGTCAGGGGGCAGTGCCCCCGCCATGCACCCCCTTTCCGGCGTCCGTGTGTTCATCCACTTTTAATTGGTGTTGCCTACATTCGTCGCTTTCTGAATTGCACAGTTGTATTTTTGGTCCTTGTTTGGCGCCCCCTTTGGCCCTGCGCCCTAGGAAGCCGCCCAATTCGCTTAATGGTAGCGCCGGCACTGATTCTGCGGGTACGGGCGGCGGCGGACAAAAATTTCAACCTGCGCAGTACTCTAGTAGCTTACACACGGGAAGATTGGCTGTAGAGTGAAAATGATCTGCTGTGAATGATAAAACAAAACATATCTGAAACTTGGTGAGATCGGGCTGCGTTTAGTTCTCCCAGCTGAGATCAGCACTAATGAACTAAAAAGTAAACGCCATATGAAATCTAAACAAGTTTGTTTTCTTTCAGGGCAGAAAAGCACTGTGCTGCATGAGCGCGTGAAATCACTCAGCAACATGCGCTCAGAGTCAACGAAGATCATGAACAAAATAGTCGATCACGATCAGCGATCTAGTGAAATAGTAAGATTTATCGCCCAGCACGCTACGACGCAAGTGTTTATATTGCCTGGTAGTTTTGGCTGGCGGTATACAAAACGCTTAAACTGCTCGGAATCGGCTGACTGAGTGTAAAAACTTAGTAAGCGGCTTTTGCAACACCAATCAGCAGTCAGGTTTAAGCTGCAAATAGAGTTTATTCGATAAAAGTTAGATGGCACTTTCGGCTTTCGGTGCGTATTCAGTTCCGTAAATATACTTGTCAGTGTTAACCGCTTGCAACAACTGAGCAGTAATGCTCACTGAGCAGAACCATTTCAAGAGCATGTAAAACTAAAACGCCACTGCGAAAAGCTTTCCGTGAAAATGTCACCATTACTCTGCGTCTCACAGATATTATAGAACCAGCGATGTTTCAAACTTATACGATTCGAGATCTTGTGTTTTATCATCATGCCGCGGTAGCGCTATTCAAAGTGACAGTCGGCGTTCACGTCCCTCCGATTAAGTGTCCTAGTTGAAACGACCAGTGTCATTTGTTGGTCATACTGATGAAACAGGAAATTTCGCGAGGGCTTCCCGTCACCGCAGGCTTTGCAGAAAACAACAAGTTACCTCAATTCCTGATAGGTCTTTGTCCTGGAATATGGAAAAATTGCGACGTAACAGCAACCTCCCAAACCTCGGACTCGTAACCTGTGCACATGTCTACTACTAGATATCAAAATATCAAATCGTTTCTATAATCCGTGCTTGTCAATAATCTAACACTCCCAGTAGCAAAACACGATGCAAACGTGACCTGCTGGTTTTGACTTGGAAAATTTCGGCTCGCACCAAACCTTATCAGAATAAACAAGCAAACGTTTTGCCGTCCAAGAAACTTTTCCGTGGCGGGGTACAACCACCAGGACTCGCTTCGCCAACCTTTCCGGGAGCATTCTGATAAACTGATGTCACCTTGGTTATTTGCTTACTTAGAGTCTACTTTTCGATTCTGTGAAGTTTCAATCAAAGAAATTGCATGAGAAGAGGACGCGCGTGTTAAAACAATCAATCGGCCAAGGGCAGTGACAAATTATACGCTGCACACCCATATAGATGTTTTCCACGCACAGACCAGCCAAGACAATTTTCCTAATCGCTTTTGTGTCGTTGTGAAATAGTATATGCTGAAGCAATCTGTTTTTTGCTATGCAGAATGTCAAAGTAAACCTGCATGGCAAGCAGCATTACGTGGAACGCTTTGGAAGAGAAAGCTTCATTCAAAAAAGGTTCTTATGGTCTGCAAAGGCATGCATTTTCGGGAAATGTTTGAGATAGAAACGTTATGGCCTGAAATGATTGAAGTTGAACAACTTGTCCTCTCGTTGTTAAAAGAAACTGTTGTTGCAGCAAATCCGTCGGTGCGGACATCAATCTAATGACAGCAACTGACCCCTCGCGATCACGAAACTTTTCTCTGGGGCTGAACACGCTGAAGGTAATAGCATTTCGTTCATAACATAGGCCTGGGTATAATCCGGTTAGGGTCAGAGCGCGCTATTGCTACGTGTCTTCAAATTGTTGTTGAAGTTTTGTTTGGCAATTTTTGCGCCGTTGAGTTTCCAGTACTGTTTGGTAATTTCCGGTATAGCCAACGTCTGCAAACTTTGCACTGCAAACAGCATTCCAAAAAGTTGTCTACTCCACCGGTCTTAAAATGCCAATTGTTTTCTCAGCTTTCTCCAAAGCGAAAACTTTCGCCTACAGAGGAGACTGTATCCGAAAATGAGAATTCACTTCTTCACCAGGATCAGGCTGGCTCATCTACAGGAGCTGATCAAACGGACAACCGAACCAGCAAAGTCAGCTTACTGAAAAAAAAATTTCGCAGAACTCGGCCATTTTCCACTTTTATCAGTCGCCGGTCTCGACCGAAGTATCGTTCATCTAGTTTGAGCACGGAGGAAAACAGCGATGACCAAATTGTGCAGGAAAACCCCCAAGCTTTTTCTCGCAATTCCAGTATTCCTAACGGCGCTCCACATGCAGAGCATTGCAGAAAGAACAGCACCGCTTCGGAGAAGCAAGTTCCGACCGTTGTCGTCGTGGAGGTGGAGCCAGATTCAGACGACTTGCAATCGAATTCCACTGAAAATCATGATTGCTGTTCTTGTGTCCCAGAACAGGAAGTAAACTGTTTGCTGACAAAGTGCGGCGACAATCAGCCGCTGGACGGTGCACAAGAGCAAGTAACAAGCCATCAATTTGGCAACGAGCACGCAGTCCAAGAGACTGATGGCAGGTTACCGGCACTCGTAGAGGACTCAGCAGACGAGTGCGTGTAAACGTATTCACTGTTGATCCAAAAAGCGGGTGATTGTATTTTGACAGTTTATCTTGCAATGGCCATAAGCACAAAAATTTTAGATTTTGTCAACAAGCGCGAGAAAAGCTTGAATGAAACTTGTTGGTAAAATCAGATAAACTGTGCACGACGTAGGCACTAATAGACAAAAAATATTCTACAAACCTTTACAAAAACTAACATAGGCCACGGTTTCCAACGCAACCCAACTTGAATCGAAGAAAATATATTAAAAGTGAGTTATTGGTGGCGCTCATGGCGTGAACTTCGATATTCTTTCCATGCCCTTCTTTATCCTGGTTGAAACTGAGAGACCGAGATGAAATAAATCATCACAATGACGCAGATCACGATATCAGCTGTTACCGAAACGGATTTTCCACAGGAAGCCACAAGGAATTTGCCACAAGAAGCCACAAGCCACAAGGAAATAAATCAGCTGCTCTGTAGCCGCAGGAATCAAAATTGCTGCAGTCAAAACACGCACACACGCGTTCCAAACAATCTCACCAAGTCCAGAAAAAATAATCTGACATCCTTTTTTTACCAAGTCACAAACTGCGTTATAACACAGCGTGTTTCACCCAGTGACGTGGAATGTTTGACGTACAGATTTGCATAGGACCTTTGCAAGCAGTTTCTGTGACTTTACCAACATTTCTGTTACGCTTATCCAGCTTTTTTTTCAAGACAAATTTCGCTTTCCAGATTCTGAGCAGAAGTGACCAGGCTCCAAGACAAGTCTGAAGAACCTTCAAACACTGCGAAAACACAAGCGCTTGTCCAGTATAGTTAAGAAGGAAAATAAATCTCAAACCACCAGCAGCACTTCACGTGGATTGGCATGTTTCAGGCGTAATCTTTGTCGCTGCACCTCTACGTCTGCCCTGGTGTTGTAGGTCAACTGTCGCGTTTTTGTTCTTCGCCACCTTGTGTTCTTTGAGAGCTCACTGTGTGTGTGTCGTGATTTAACAGTTTGCACTTGTGTGGTCACTGCGGCAAATGCCGCAAACGAAAACTGAAGTATGAGTGGCAATAAAGGTAGAGCGATTAATTTATCACGCGCAAGTTCGTCATCCTCTCACAACACCGTTGTGCAAGAACGTTCTTGTTTCCGCATGGAAGTCGGGTTGCCAAACTATGCCGTATTACCAGACTGTCACGGCCACGCAACTGTTTGTGGCAACCTTTCTCTAACCACTTTACAATTTTAACAACACATACGACCGATGGCTTATCTAAGGGGGCGAGTGCATCCCTAGTCACAAATTTACTACTTCTTGCGGCCCCAATTTTTCAGGCCTCTGAAACTTGCGAACTGACCTCAGTATATTCCGATCCTTCGCAGGTGAAGAAACCCACGAATTGCTTTGCTGCACATAAATCAAAGTTTAAATATTTCGCACGTGATGTGGCATTTTATTTTGGCCAAACAACTGTACTTTTCGACAGTAACAATTAAGCAGGGCTGCGGAGCCCAGGGCCGGAGCTGGGCGTTTTCCAAGAAGCCGGAGCTAAGATTAAAATTTAGGAGCCGGAGCTCAGTTTAAAATTTAGAGTCGGAGCTAGAGCTGTGGTTTTTGAGGGGTAGCTCCGTGTCCCGTCGTAGATACTAAGGGTTTTGCCAAATTTACTGAAAGCTAGACTTGCTTTTGAGAAAATAGTGCCTCTTTATAGCACAACTAAGCGCGATTGTTACGAGTTAGGGTACCAGACTACAGCAATGGATCTCTGATGTCATGCCCGTAGTCAGGTTTTAAGGTTTGGGAGGAAAAGAGCATTTTTAGGGGGGCAAGATATTGTTTTTTATTATATGTTTAAAACAAATTTCAATGGGCACAACAAAATTTGGGGGACAAAAGAAATTTGGGAGACACTGCCTCCGAATCAGGGCCGACCTTAAGCCGATGCAGCTGCATTGGGCCCCGCGCCATGGTGTTTGGGGTAGATTGTTCTTTTTTGCCAGATCCACCTTGTGCTTGAGAATCCAGTAGAAACGCCATATAAATTTCATTGTTAACAAAGAACGTTCTCGTCAGAACTAGCTAATTTCCAATCGAACATCAGCAAACGCGCTCAATTCTCGTGTTAGTGCTTTACTGTATATCTGTGCACTACCACGATCGTAACACGGTTGACTGAACACGATGACGTCATAAAATCACTGCTCAGAGGGGCCCCGCGCCCAGGTCTTGCATTGGGCCCCGCGCCTGCTAGGGCCGGCCTTGCTCCGAATGCTCCCCGTGGCTACGGGCCTTCGACTCTATGTCAGTAAAAGTGAAGAGCTAAACAGAAATTAGTGTTTCTACTCGGACTTGGCTCACCGTTCTAAGGTACCAGGGTTGCCAGATGAAAAATTACACTAAAAGCCAAACAGTGCTAAAAAGAGGCCAGTAAAAAAGGCCAAATTTTGTTTGTGGTATTGCAATTCCTTTGTCACAAAGAATCATTCAAATTACAAAAATATTATTAGAAACTTTATTCGAGATGAAAAGTTCAATAAAAAGCCAAACAACGCTAAAAAGAGGCCATAAAAAAGCCCAACCGATTTTTCAAACGCCAGAAACTTTATTTGCGGTATTGCCATTACTTTGTCACAAAACACATTTAAATTACAAGCATATCAAAAAAATATTTTCTTCGAAATTAAGATTAAATCTTGCTTGGCATAGTACTGGAGCACGGATCTCCCTTGACTTTTCTTGGTTTGTGAAATTGCACACTGGGTAAAATGGTGCCACAGTTTGCAAACAGATCCATCGGTAGCTTTCTGCACCCGTACAAAAGTCACCTCCCGTTCACTCCTGCACTTACGACCAGAATCATAAGAGCCCTTCCACTTCGACGTCATTGTCGCATTTCTATCGTCGAGACGCAGACCTGTCTGCAAGCGTTGAGTCTGCTTAGTGCTTACAACACACTACACAGTGCAGTGAGTACATACATTTCCAGTGATTACGCAAAAGTTTAATTTTGAATCTAGTATCCCTCAAATATTACTAATATCAGAATGCGGGCGTCTGATATAGCATTTATCAAAAAAATTTTGAAAATGTGTTGCCGAAAAAAATGGAATAGTAATATTTTCTTTCAAAAGAACCTATTTCAGCGTAAAAAAGACAAAAAAAGATGCAAAAGGCCAAACAAATTTTTTAAGGCCAGCCAACGTGTGATGAAGCCAAAAAAGGCCAAAAGGCCAAGTAAAATTTTGTAGGCCAACCAACTTGAAACGAGGCCAAATTTCTTAAATTTGGCCAAAAAAGGCCAATCTGGCAACCCTGGTTTGGGTACAATGGTGCCAGTTTGCATATTGATCCATCAGCAGTTTTCTGCATCTAGGCTTACACGAAAGTCATCTCTCATTCAGTCCTGTACTTACGCCCAGAATGATAAGAACACTTCCCCGACGTCATTGTCGCATTTCTACCGCGGATACACAGACCTGTCTGCAAGCGTTGAGCCTGCGTAATGCTTACAACCAGGGGCGTAACGAGAGGGGGCAAGGGGGGCATAATTCTCCGAGCTCCGAATCACTATGGGGGCGCCGAACGACTGCGGAAGGCGCCGAGAAGTCCTAGCAATGTCACAAGTACTTTCTTCAATACAGCACATTTGCTTCCGAAAGACCTCAGTTTCGAGCATGAGGGCGCCAAACTTGCTTCTTGCCCTGAGCGCCACCTAACCTAGTTATGCCCATGGCCATCGGAAGGATTTTTTCCAGGGGGGGTCAATAGGGGATTTTCCCAAAATTTTTCCAGGGGGACCAAAAGTGGTGAAATTTGGTTTTTACCCCTGGAAATTGAAAAAACAACTTTTTTTTGCCAATAATTTCAAAATCCAGGGGTCCTTTCCCCCCTGTCCCCTCTTTCCGACGCCCATGGTTATGCCCTTGCTTAAACACACTACACAGTACACACATTTCCAGTGATTACGCAAAAAAATTATTTTGAATCTCGCATCCCTCAAGTCTTACTAATATCAGAACGCGGGCGTCGGTCTAATGTAGTATTTATTAACACAATTTGCAAATGTGTTACGGAAAAAATAAAATAGTAATTTTTCCTTCAGAGGAAACTTTTTCAACGTAAAAAGGCGAAAAAGTAGCCATAAGGCCAAATAAACTTTTTAAGGCCAACCAACTTGAAAGTTGAAACGCGGCCAGACTTCTGAAATTTGTCCTATAAAAAGCCAACCTGGCAACCCTGTCTCGGACTTGAAGCAACGAGGCTCAAATTGTTTGCAAATGATTCGGATTGAACTTGGCTTCAGAGGTATTAGGACTTCCTGATTCATGTTTGGTTTGTGATATCCATTCTATTCAAAAATGTCTATTTTTCGTATCCAAGTCACGCCGACGGTATGACTAAAATATATTGATTGTTCCATTCTGCGATACACGGGGGGAAGGTCGCCCCTTAAAACCTTAGAACTAACGAAAGCAACTTTATTCACCATGATTTTTTACAATTCGGAAAACAGCATTCGCGATATAAGGCCTTTTTGTCGTCCACTGTTTTGTCACAGCAGTGTTGTGAAGTATACTTCATCTCTCTTACAGTACACCGAAGCCGTTATGGCACTTTCAGGCTACCATATATTGCTGAAATCGCCCCCACCTCCCTAACCTTACTGGTTGGATCCCCCCCTGCTGTGATATAATTTTTTGACCTTTACCTCCGGCTAAGCGTTTTAGGCATTTTGTTTAAACATATGATGCTATTCAAATAGTGCCTTCTTCAAATGACTGAATTCGAGGAAAACAAAATACATTTGAATTAAAATACATTGTTGCGCCACTGAAACTGAAATACATTGTTGCGCCACTACAACGAAACCGAGACAGTGGCCATTGTTCAGGCTTATTGTTTGTCACAGACACATTGCCTTGGCTTCATGACAGTACAGTAGCAGTATCGCCGAGTTGAATGATCGATAAACATTTTATGCGCTGTACGTGCGTAAAGGCGAGACACGGCATTAAGATTCTCAATATTCACGTAATTCAATTACTTTGACCAAAACTTGCATGGGGTTCGGTAAGGGTTCGATTCGCGTCCCAACTGCGGAAGCCCATGCTCGTATGTCCATTCATAAAAACATTGTCGAAAGCAATGTTATGACTTACACGGGTGTGCATTTCTCCTAGGTCAGAAACTGCTATTTCAAAAAACCAAGTAAAGATGTGGTAGCTCTGCAACTGCTTAACATCCTAGGAAACTCCAAGTGCTCAACGTCTGATTCATAAAAAAAACAAAGAATTTCTAAGCCACATCAGGACAGCACCACACTAAACCTACTTTGCGGAACTGGGCAGTCCCTGCTGTACACATGTTAACTTTTGGCGGATTTTGAATGAAAGCTAAACAACCCCGCTGATGAATAACTACAGTGCTTCCCACGCGCGAATATTTAGTCAGTGTTCAAGTGTCAAAGATCCCACTGCTGTGCATTTAACCACTTGCTGCACGACTCATCCCTTCATGCTTGCTCGTGTTCTTGTATTCCTGAATCAGGACCCAAATCCAGCCTTTACGCAATCGGCTTCGGCAGTCATTGATGGAACCTCGACTTGGTTCTGGATGTGACCATTGCCCAACACCGCCTAATACAACGGAGCGAACTGCTACTAGTCAGCAGAAACTTAACGCTGAACGGAGACAATCGGTCATTTCCGAATACACAAGGTACCGGCGTGCCAGTAAACGAACTCTAAGTTGTGCCTGCCTACATTACTGATAAATGACCTAGAGCAGGAGTAGGCAATTAGCGGCCCGCGGGCCACACGTGGTCCACCACAGCTTTTTCAGCGACCTGCGGAAGCATTAACGAAAATTCTTCCAATCTGAAATTTCCTCTAATTATAACAGTAAATGTTGGTGTAGAGCAGAGGTCACCAACCTTCTTGAAACTGCGAGCTACTTCTTGTGTACCAATTAATGCGAAGGCTACGTAGCTTGATACACACTTCTGAAGCAAAAATTTTGCTCAATTCACCTTCAATTATTTTAGTATTTATATTCGTTAACGTGAAGACATTGATCATGCTAATATTATTTTTAGAACAGGCCAGCGGGCGACCTGGTGCCCGCGAGCACCACGTTTGTGACCCCTGGTGTTGAGGCTAAACGAACCAAGACTTGCTTCTCTTTCTATTAGAAGGTATGGCCCTCCGCGAAACGCGGCCTCCTCATGGTGGCCCCCGAGCCAAAATAATTGCCCTCCCCTGACCTGGTGCAATGGCGTGAACCAAAGCTTCAAAACTGTTTTTCTTGCGAGCGGCCCACGGACAACCCACATGACTGTCTGCATCCACTGCGAAGGAGACATCCAGATATCTTTACACTGCATTTGATTTTAATCTTAGCAAAATCAGCCGCACACTACAGCTGCCCCGGTCTTTGCTCTGGCAGACGATCTGAGCGCGCAATCAACACACAACATTTGCTGTACATGTTTATTTTTGAAGCAAGCCCAACGACACATACTACACGCGAAAAAAGCACTACTGTACATTACAGCCAAACACACACACACACACACGAACGCGGGCGCGTGCTATTCTGTCGAGACGCGAGCTAAAGTCACGGGGTGAACTGAGTGTCTGCGTGCACGACGAAAGTCAGGCGAACTATATACAAACTGTTTGACGCGTCGATGACTGGCTCGGGTCCAGTCAACACTGGGGTGTTCAATAAAACACGGCGGAGGGCAACAAGATAACAAAGCAACGGCACTGACAAATCAACACCACACAGCGGGTGAGTGACGAAGCTATGATTACTAGTACTTGTGAACTGAATGGTCGTGTACATTCGGCACAGTCGCACAGGCAAGGCTGAGAAAGAGAAGTTTGGTATTTGCGTGAATTTTTAGCGGTCGGCGAACCGGAGAGAACAGTCATAGAAAGGGGAACGCTCACGGAAAAAGCACAAGTCAACTTCTGCGGGACGTCACGCCGCTCGTGTCGGTTGCTTACGAACACACACAGGGGAACAAGTTAGGCACGGCGCCAAGGTCAAATCGACCTGCGCCAAGAACTCGTAATATGGCTGTTTCCTAGGTTCTATTGCATAATTACAAGTTAAACGTTCCAGGGCAAGCTGGCAAACAAGCACGAGTCAAAGTGTGTGGAGTGCTTATTAAGACGGGCCCCTCTTACAGCCGGCCAATCAACCGATACCCAAACGACCAACCACACCAGAAAGGACATGTACGCACGACCGGAGACTGCAAAGTCGATGAAAGCAAACAAGCCAACGCATCTGACGCTATTGCACAAATCTCGCGAGTGATGGCGTGGTTTTGCTTCTTGATCGAGTGCTGGAGCGGCACGGATTCGGAACCAGAACACAGCTATCTGGAGCCGAAATCGAAAAATGCACGTGGCCACGTAGGGTTTCCGACGCAAGATACTAGTACCGCGAAAACGTAGATTGCTTCTGACAGTGGCGGCACGCGTAACACCACCACTCGGGTCTGTCGCTTGCGTGATCGGATGGGGTACCAGCCAGCCAACTCCGCCGGTGAGGGGCGGTTAAAGCACAACCGCTATACGCAAGTTTGAAGAACAAGACTGTTGGGATGTTTTGAAGACTGGGCACCGTCAGTAGAAGACATGTCGGATAAAACACTAAATTCTGTGCAACGCAACAAGCAATAGAGCTTACACCAGGGAATAACATATATGAGCAAATGCGGGATCGAGCACCAGGGATAAAAACCAAACCGTCTGACAAGTTCGAAAAACGGAATATCTGTTCTTTAAGTGATCTTCTGAAAGCTTGTTTTAACTTGAAAACTGTTCGTGTCGGCATCTTCAAAACTATAGACCACTACCACAGTTAGGCAGACAGAGGATTGCTCTCAGCGACTCGGGTCGAGCCCGCATTAAAAGGTTTCCCTTTAAAACACGTTCACAAGTTCGGAGCAACACAGTACAAAAGCCGCACGTTAAAAAGAGATTGTAAAACACAGGCAAGTACCATTCACCATCAGGCAAAATATGAAAGCGAAACTTAATTCCATTGTAACCTTGTGCTATTTTTCTCTTGACAACCAGAGGGAAACCCACTGCAGAAATGGACGAGTTAGCGCAGTCGCGACATTGTCCGTAGAAAATCCAGCAGTTCGTCCGAATCATTGTATCTCGAATGTTTAGTGCTTGTGCAGAAACACGTAACGACTGCATTTGGGCGCCAACCGATGACATTATCAGCAGCTCGCCTTGGCAAGGACTGAACAGCGCGAGCCTGGATCGACAGGGGAGGCTGTTCGGATTTGTTCTCCAGTTTTATAAACGTGGTTGGAAAAGCGAAGTACGGGCAGGGGAAAATGCATAGCAACATACAGAAAATACGAGAAAATCGAAACACTGACTAAAACTCAGCATCTAAATTTTTTTCTGGATGTTTTTTTTTGTCATATTTGGTTTTAGGTAGCTTTTGCACGCATGCACGGTGTTGAGTTTGCATCGTAAAAGCGGGGGATATATTAGAACTGCAAGCGAAAAACGGGCGTTGCTGAAAATAAGCGGATAATGCCAGCAGTCAAGCAAACACGTTGATACTGATTCTTACAACTGCAGCGCACCGCACTATCGGCAACACAACGGCGGACCGCAGCGGAAGCCAAGCAAACAGTAACTGTATGTTGCAATCGCCGTATGTAACAGCGTGTGTATGCGGGTACAAACATGCGTTTAAAGTTAGGAAACGCGTCAGCTCTGTGTGTATTCGTGACGAGCAATACCAAGAACCGGTTTAAGCGCCATCCGGAAAATTGCGCCGTCATGGAGCGTTGGCGACGACTGTCATGGCTTTTTGTTAAAAGTACCGTCGATAAGCTCGTGGCGATAACGGTCGGCCGACATGACCAAGATGACCTAACGCACAACAGTTGCTGACGTGCGAGTGTCAGCAACAGCACAGTGCTGGGCGTGGAGTAGCATGCTTCGGCCATCTCGAGTCAAACCCGGGGCAGGGGTGCAGCTCCAGTGGAGGCAAGGAGATTTCTGAACAGCACTTCTTCCTTTCGTGCGAGTCTGTTTGCTCATGAGAGCGTGAACTCAAATGGTGATTTTATTTCGACAGCGATCTTATTGTCCACGTTTTGCGATACTGAAGTGACCGAACCAAGTTGCTTTAATAGTTAAAACGTAGACAGCAACTACGAGGTCAAGAATTACCATTGGACCGAACATGCCGGTATGCACCCATAAGCTTTTCAAACTAGCTTCGACATCAGCGACTAGTGTGTGTGTGCGCGTAACTATAAACAGCTCAACACCTGAACACAAGTGATATTGCTTGAAGAACTATTACTTCGCAGCGTGAAATAATACAACTGGGACAAAATTTCTGAAGATTTTTTTCAAGTTTAAAAAACGATCTTCTTGGCTTTCATAACGAGAGTCGTCAGCGCAGTAGAAACATTATTAGTGAGGGCGAACCAGAATTATCGAGTTTATGCTTTGCGACGACTACGAAAAGTAGAACCGACGATGAACAGAGCAAGATGCTTAATACAACGAATTTAAATCTCACGCAGTACTTTGTGCATTGTACGAATAGCAAACTGCAGCAGCTACAAGGAAAGAGTTTGCAATAAGTCGCTACTGGTAGTGAAATCAACGGACAAGGGAATGGACGTGTTCTCTGCGGTAAATATACAACCGGCCGAAGATCGCTCTGGATAAACTCAACTCACTCTGGCCAACCCTTCCCACGGGACAATGGCTTCAGGAGCAACGACACTTTGCCTAAAAGCGAACTCGGCGGCCTTTCCAGGCGGCGGCGGGAGCGATGACGATACAGTGTTTACAAGGGCTGACATCTCTCACTATGATTAGGACTGCTAATTATACGGTCACACAGTGCAACAAGTTAAAAGATGGAAGGTAAGAGACCGGACAGGCAGAACGGTGCTCCGTTAAAAGACAACCACAGGAAATGCTACGATGGCCGACCGCATTACGTTTAACGCTACATTTGCTGTTGTTGTCGTTGTCGTTGTTGTTGTTGTTTTTCAAACAGACAGGACCGCCCACTTCCGTCATCGTTTTTCTCTAAAACCCAACAGTGCCAAAAGCATAAGCTTGCTGTAATGCACGAAACGCTTTATCAGAAATGGCGACATGCATAGCTACTTTGGCACAGACAACTTTCACTCGCCGAGCGCAGTTATTCGCACTTGGAAGAACTGAACAAGAAAGTCGTGCATCCATGCTTTGTTTATGAACCCGTGACGCCATCGCGGTGACAGAGAAAGGGCCTTGTGCTGACAAAAGTTGAACAATTGCACGAAGGAAGTGCAGGCGGCGCGCCAAGTGGAGATTTTTGAAAAATATTTTTTGCTGATTTTTTTGGTTTCCCACGCCCTGGCGCGCCTACAAAGCAAAGTACGCCGGGTAAGCTGCGCTACGATACAAAAGCAGGAGGGGAACGAACCGATGCTGCACGGAGTCAGGAGCGACTCGTGCGCAGGAAGCCCAGTGGGTGTCGTCGACAGGGGGCGCGCGAGAACAATCGCAACAATCGACACCTTCCAGTTTTTTTTGTTTTTTTTTTGGAGCAAACAGTGATCGCACAGGAGAGTGAAAACAGCATAAACATGCAATATAAAATTAGCAATCCCGCGCGGACCGTGACCAACCACCGTAAGAAAGTAATTTGCCGCTTAAGCCGTTTTTATCTGTACGCGTCTCGAAACGCGGTTCGTGTCGCAAAGCGTTAATCTCTGTCGATGAGCACAAGCAGCTGAAGACACTGGGCGCGCGCGCAACAACTATTTGTTTTGCGGCGCCGACGCTAAGATATCGACATGACGACCATTCGGCAACAAACTGAAACCAAAGCAAGGTCCGGGACGGTCAAACACACATCTACTCTCGTAACGAGTGCGTCAGAAACCAACTGTTTTCAAGAAAAAAACATAAAACACATGAAAACGCAAACCATTTCCAACTGTACGTATGGCTGAGGACCACCACAACATGTCTGGTGCAGGCAACTGCAACAACGTCGTACCGAAGAAGTGGACTAGAGCAAAAGCTCTGTGCAAATTACTCGTGTGGCTTGCGGCATAACGAGGGATTATCGCGGAAAGACCTGATTCCTGCAATCGTCGACAACACATGTTGGCCATCTATCTTAACCAAGTGAATTTCCGGGTCGGATTGTCCTTTTTATCCTTTAGTGCAAATGTTGACACAGGAGCGGGCAGCGCGCGCTTTACGGCAAAACAAATCACGCACGCGCACCAGAAAACCCACAGCATTAGCTTTCAGCTGCGCGCGACCGCTGTTTCGTCACGCTCGTGTAACGCGACAACAGCAGCAAGCAAGCACGCAATCCCTTCTTTCAAATCCCGACAACGCGCTACAATTCCAAACCTCAAGCAAGCGCGTCGCACAAGAGCTACGGTCGGCGAAGCAAAAGAACTCTAGGGCTACGCTTTTTAATAGGTAAGTGGCAACGGGAGAAACACAAAGACTCGGATAAAAGACATCTCTCAGCGCAATCAAATCGAGTGAGGACAGTGACACAACCGAACCCACACGCATGAAACGGGTTGAGCACGAGGACTCGACAGAACCATTAATACCACCTAAATGAGAATAACCACTGTCGGCACGCCTGTATGTACTGCCGTCCCGTACCAAAAACATTTGTCGGATGATTCACACTTACTGGCAAAATCTCAAAATTGACCGGCTCAGGAAGAAAACCGGAGCGACTACGAAACGTGCTCCAACGTGGAACACGGCGAGACGAACGAGGAGTCAAATTGTCTTGCTACCCGTGGCCGTGACACTGAAATTGCCGCACTACCGCTACCGAGTGACTGACAAACCATGAAAAACGAACAGCACGTGAGGCGAAAGACAGCAACATTGGCGAAAATACAGCGAGGAAGGGTAAGGGCGCGCGCATAGCTCACAGTTATATACGTTGTACAAACTAATTTTCAAGCAATCTTTTTTTTGTTTTTTTTTCGCATAATGAAGGTTAAGGCACGTAAAACACAATGTCTGCAGAAAGTAGGGGAAAGCTGTCACGTAATCCAAAGCGCAATATCCCCTTGTTCGACCGCGCGAGCTTCCTGATGCGATTGGCGGTTTACAAGTGGCACACAGAGAGGCGCACAAGGCGCCGCCCCACGAAGGTGGCGTGTCTTATTGCACACTAAAAGAAGTAGCATAAGCGGACACAAACGCTTTCCGAGCAAAGTAGCACTAATCGCACGCGGCACAGTGGCCAGTATCAAGCGGCGGGGTGGGGGGTTTGTACCACTGGTCTCAAGACAAGGCAGCCTGGGCAGCGCGCCCGACGACAGTTCGCGGAAGTTCGTTCGACGGCGAGGCGCGCTCGACACAGCACGCACGTGCTTTACCTCGAGGGCGTGCGACGAATTACTCGGCGCAGGATCGCGCGCGCGCTCAAGGTCGCTTGTGCGTTTCACGAAAGGCCTGTGCGCCGTAGCGGTGAGCAGAAGCGATGATGATAATAATCTCAACATTATTGTTTCGTAACAGTGTTGCAAACAGGGTATGAAGGTGACGGAGCCCTGTTCGTGCTGTTTTTGACCATTGAAGAGCAGCAAGTTCGTTCGAAAATCAACCACGCAGGCGCGCGCGTAAGACGCTCTTTTAAAAGCCTTTTTGTCGTTTGTTCCTTCTGGTATTTTTTTGGACACAACCAGCGAAAAACACTTGCACGAGCAATTGCAACGGAATTTAGACAGCAAGTATTGCATAGCGCACATAGAATTAAGACACATTCCAGCGCCGGTCAAACTGTTCCCTTCTGAAAACGCCCTTTATACTCGGGTGGTGAAGACGCGCGAACACTTTTCGAATTGAGCACGATAAGAAAAGGGTGAAGTGAAATCTCGGTCAGCGAGTACTGGCAGTAAGTTGAGGCTGGTGATCGAGCTAAAGTTACAGAGAAGAAACGCGTAGGTGCTCGGGCACGGCGGGAATTCGACACGTCTGCAAGGAAGAGAAAAACCGCACAGGAGCGCGGCCGTTCGCGGTAACCATGCCGAGGCCAACGAGCTTCGCGCGCGCTCGTCGCGATTTGCCTCAAAGCAGACCGGCGACTGCGATCATAGAAAATCTCACTGTTCTGCCCATTTCGATCAGCATTTGAAAGCAGGACACTGCCTGATTTTGAAAGTTTTCCGAAACACAGCAACTCTGTGCGGTTCGTGAATTTAGGCCAAAATTCGGTTGACGAAACTGGAGTCATGGCGGTGATTCCCTTGCAGCGTGCAAGAAGACGCCTGAGCCGTGCCAAAAAAACGGGGGGCAACCCACACCTTGCTTGAAAGAAAGGACCGCAACAAACTTTTGTGGAAAGCAACGCTTTGCAACATCAACCAACGTAGATCAGCAACGTGCGCGCGGAGGAGGCAAGGAACGCGAACGGACTACTAGCACGTAAACACACAATTGCTCTTGGTTCGGGTACACACGCGCGGGCGAACGATAAAAAAAGAAACATTCAGGAGGGCGGCGCCCAGGCAAACCCAAAGAAAGAGAATCATTTGCACGCCGAGGAGCGGGCAACGTTCTTCGCGCGCGCCCGCTCCCTCGATGTTCACACCGGAATTGCGCGTGTGAACGGCGCGCGTTCGAATGGAATGTTTTAAATAGGACGGTTGACGGGCGCGATAGGCGAGCAAACAACGCGGAAGCACCGCGCTTTGCAATCGACGCAGGATGTGTAATCGTTGTATGTACAGAGTTTTCAGCGTTGTTCTTTCGTAGGTAACTTTTCAGTATCGTTCGACACGCGCGCGACTTGCTTTGTCGTCAGGGTTGTTGCGAAGCATCGCCGAAGTTTGTCGGATAAAGCAAGAAAGAAGACGGGCTCGAGACAGCACATGATCTTGTGCAAATGCTATGACTGACAGCAAATTTTAGCAAGTTACGTTTGCTGCGGGGAGTAAAGACGGTGACATCGGAAATTTCACTACCAGCTAACTGCATTACGATGGCTGTCACCCAAGTGTGCTGCTGCTGCTGCTGCTTCAGACTGTTAATGGTGCTGGCGCTTGGGATTTCAAGCCAGGCAAACGTGCCGTCCACGGAAAACAAATACGAAAACACTGCGTACACAAGACACACACACACACAAAGAAGCATCATGTAGTACTCGAGTGCTACCTTAGGCGAGAGTAACTTATTATGGAAAAAACACTGCAACATCAATTTGGCGTATTTGCGAAGACGAGGAAATGCAAACCAGCGTCGATAAAGGCAAAATGACAAGAACATAGGCAAACCATCTTTTTGTTTTGTTTTTTTGTTGTTGTTGTTGTTGAAGGAAAGCAATGTTCATAGCAAGGTCCGGCGAGCGAGAGGCTTTTCGGCCATGATCGCCTGCAGCTCATTCCGCTGAGTTCACTGCAATTAAACAAAGATGACTCGGTCGCTGCGACAAAACAATCGCTGCCAGGCAACCCGTTACCACCGCAAATGCCACGCTTTCAATGCGCGATCCCAAGCACAGTATCGAAGTGTCCGAAAAACAGTCAAGCTGTATATGGTTTCGCTGACAAAATCCTTAATATCTAAAAGGCGGCGCACTTTGCACGAGCGTTAACAAGCACAGCTCGACACTGAGCGTTTACAAGTACAGCGCCGCACTGAGAGATATGGCAGTGATAAAAAGGAGTGGCACGAAATACATAACTTCTTTCACTACCGGGCTCAAGCATATGTGTCGGCGCACTTCACAATAACACTCGATTTTAGCTTAATATGTGATGCCGAACGTCTCTTACGGTTCGGTCCGGAGGTACCGGACATTCTAACCAATCGGAAACTGCAGCAGTGTCGCTCGCCAGAGGCTGCTAATAAGACAGGAGCGGATACGCACTGAGGCACTTACGGAAGAGGTTCTTCAGCGTCGACTCGATGCCGGTCAGAGGGGTGCTGACGGCGGCGTCTAGAGCGGTCGGCGGAGTAAGAACACGTGGCGATGTCGACCTTTCGGAACAAACACAAAAAAAGGGGGCACAATCAATTCCGAGTACACTTGATGAGTTAAATAGCAACGCTTAACAAACAGACCGAAAAGGACACAGATGCCGGGCCGAGCCGCACGGACGATTTCGAGCATCGGCTTATGGCCTGCGTTTGCCAAGTAGCTGTTCGAGCCACTTACTTTGAAGAGGTTTTCGAGCCGTCCGGAGGCGAGTTTTCGCCCAAGCTGGAACGCGCGACCGGACGCGACGGGGCGCGATTGAATGCCGGGCGACCAGAACCTGCGTGACGAAAATTTTGTCAGAAAAAAATAACGCCCTGGCAGGAGTAGTTTGCGCTTGCATGCGCTATTCACACGCGTCACCAAATCTTCTGTCAACGGCAGGCTACACGCAACAACTGCTCAAGAATTAAACCATATTTCGCGCAACTGGCACAACAACGTGCGTTATGCATACGTTGTGGTGCCATGGAAATCGGTCAAGGCTTGCCATGAGACAAATCAAGAGTCGGAAATACATGTAACATTTTAACAGTAATAGATTATCCCACAAAAACCGTAGGCCTTGGTTGCCATACGAGCCGCTTCGAGCGAGATACCTTGCTGCACCCTGCACCCAACAAGTACCGTTCAGCTGCACGTCAGAGATGAGCATTGGACTGGACTTGGATCCGGACTGACGAATTTTATTGAATTTGGATTGGAACCGTAAAATGCCTTATAAAATTAGGATCAGGACCGCGTTTGGATTGAGTAAATGGAAAATTGTGTAATTTTCGTCACTGAAAAGCCGTATTTTGTTAATTTTTTGGACTTTATTCGGAGTTGGATTTCAACTTCCTAAACTTTTTGAGCCATAGTTGGACTTGGACTGGGTTTTGAAAATTCTCCACTGGGCCTGGATCGCAAAATGTGGCGGTCCGCTCATCTCTGCTGCACGCATCGACAGGAAACGTACAACCACCAGGTCGAAAAATTCAAACTTACTGCCGAAACCCGAAACGCCGCTCCACGGGTCCGAGCTAATCGACGAATTTCGACTGAGCGAGGTGCTGTTTGACGACGATGTCGGCGCCGCGCCCCACAGCGACGACGACTCGGTCGATGTGGGTGAGAAGTAACCGCTCCAAGGCGAGAAGTCGGTCGGTGATTCGCGCACGGACAAAGAGCCTGTTAACGAACACGATGCTGTTTATTGTTTGCAGCGGCAATGTACGAAGAGTGGTTCCGGTCGCGACAACGTGGTGCTATCAGAGAGTAACTTCAGTAACAACCACCGTTGCGGACCTGTCGGCGAGGCGTTAAGCCGAGCGCAATCAACATCTGTCATTTTCTTCGAGGTTTAAGCTCTTGCGCTTTTTACTAGCAACAACATGCACCTAAATCAAGCTACAATCCATTCAGACGGCGACCAATACACCATACACACTTAAAAGACGTCACATCAGATTTTTTACTAGTTGTTGAAGGCCATGAACTTTCTGTCTGGGACGCAGGGGGTGTTGGCTGCTTCCAGGTAACGGGGCCCCCAGCGTTCCCGGAGAGGAACTTCTCCCTGCCTTGCTGCAGAAATATGTTCTTCATTGTGTCCAACTCGCCGCGCGCTGCGAATAAAACATAAGAACGTACAGCAGTGTGTCGCAACAGAGAATCACATGCAACATGAACACGTTGAATCACGCAGAAACGCCAGCAACCTGAAGAGACCTACGATTGACAAGCAGTGAATGATCGTCGCATTGTACCCACCGATGAAAAGGTTGCGTATTTCCGGGTGCACCGAATTGGCGAACACTTCCCGAAATCCGCGCAAGAACGACAGCGCCAAGTCGTAGCGTTGCTTCCAGAGCAATTCGAAAAGTTCGGAAACGCACGTGTACGCGTGCTCCGCACTATCTTTATCCAACCCTGAAAACATACGCCATGTGTATGCATTACAATAGCATCGTTTCACACTGTTGCTAGATTTCTGCTGCCAACAGTTACGAATCGAAATCCATCGCCAACAAAACCAGTTGGCACCAGTCTGGGTGGGGATGGTCGAATAAGAACACATCGTACCTGCCGGAGTCATGTCGGAGGCAGGAACGTAGCTGTTGTGAATCAAAGAAAGCAGTTTCAGCTCGGCGGATTTCCACTGGCATTCCAGGTTTTCTACGATCATCTGCTGTTCGCGACTGGGGATCGCTGATGACGTCGACGAGACCGATTCGCTGCGCTGCAGCCTCCCGTTGCTGCGATAGTTTCGAAGTGCCGGAAAGTCAGGTGTGCTCATACTTGAACGGCCGTCGCGGACTGCGCCCAGGCCGAACGTGTCGATGGGGCTCGTTGGGGACTTGGCATTCTGCCATTGCTCGAGGCCAGCTGAAAAATTCAAAACACAACATGGTGATGTCCGATGTCGTGTACAACATGAAAAGGACGCAGACACATGTTGTAAACAGCAGTTTGCAGCAGCGCTTATGAAACGCCTCTACGTGGTAGTTTAAATATTAACAGTTGAACAGTACATATTAACGAAGATAAGCGGCTTGTACAAAGGACAAGGCAATAAACACCTGCTGCGCTGAGCGTTCCCCAGCTTTGAACTCTTCCAAGAGAAGCCGCCTGGTGCGCATAAGCATCTGTAGGAGGTCGAGGGCCCCAACCAGCGTAGGCAGCGTTCAAAGGCTTGCTGACTGCAGGCGTTGGAACTTTCCGATCCAATGCTGTTCGAGTTGTGCAAGGCGTTTATTACAAGTAACCAAATATTGAAAATGAAAACACTCGCGTTTACATCCAATGCTCAGGAAATTCTTGGCGTGAATTGCCTTCCTGCTCATTTCGTGTAACGCGTAGCACTGCTACAGCTCAATTCCGACGCCTACATGCATCAGCAACAAACGTTAACTTCACAGATATCAACGTCAGCGAACAGGACAGGAAGCAGCCACGCGTAACAACAAAACAGCGAATGCCTGGCGTCATAACTCTGCGCATCTTTTTTCCCGTGCATCGCATCCGCACAGCAAAGCTTGTGCAGCAGCAGTTTCGACGAGCATGCCGCCACCACTTCGAATCTATTTTTTTTTTACCCGCAGTGCAGTGCCTCGCTGCTCTACGACTTGTCTTACTTTCCTTTAAGCAGCACAGAGACTACACAGCAAGCGTAGCATTCGACATGGGAAAAACTACGGATGGCAACAGGAGGGTGGCACAATGCGGCAAACCAAGTATGAGGAACGATCTGTTTGCAAGAAAGTATGGCGCTCAAGGTGTTGAAACACACTGGCTGTACATGCATACCTGTTACACACGTGGCTAGCGTGTTACGCGCAAGGCTGTAAGTGCCGCAAAAAGTCAAGTTAGCCGAAATCAGAATAAACTGGATCAGTTACAAAAGCAGATAGAAACTACACAAACGCAGACAGAACGAATACGAAACACTGGTTACCTTGCAATTTCATCGCATTCCACGCAACTTGATCCTGGTATTGCAGTCCGCCGAACGCACGAGTTGGATCAAATGCTCCGTTAACTGCAGATTTCCACGGGACAGTCAAAATATTGTCAAGACCAGGCTCGCCCCATCCTTGATCTGCAGCCATGCAGATTGCACAGGAACAACAGGCTCGAGCATTGCGTGCTTTACTCTTTTATAACGTTTAGTCGCGAAACGTTGACAAGCACCCGAACGCAAGCAAACACGCGGGTTTATCGCATCATAGTCTCAACACACTCGCTGAAGTTTACATCGAGGTCGCGATTGCATGTAGCGCGACGATCGCGTGCCATCAATTTTCCTCAGTAAAGTGCTATTTCGCACTGCGCTGTAGACGGCCAGTAAAAGCAAACAGGGCTACTATTGACACCTACATTGTTGAAGTTGCGGCAATGCAGAAGTTCCAAACGCTGCAGCCGCAGCGGCCGCCGCCGTGACATCCGTGTCATGGAAACGTCCGAGTCCGGCCAGGTTTCCTTGCAGCCTGGTCTGGTCCAGCAACTGCAAAAGGCAGAACGAATCGCAACAGGTTCGTACGACGTACACACTGCAAACATGTTGACTGAGGACACGCAAATGGAAGGCGTGAAGCTTTTAGACGGGTTTTTGCGTTTCAGATGCAGACTTATTATGATATACAATCAATGCAAGCAGCAGAGGACCAAAAACCAGTCACACACAGACCGCTCTCACCTGTTTAGGATACGTAGCAGTGCGCAGCATCGACCCTGGCATCATAGCAGCAGCTGCTGCTGCTGCACCGTTTTGCAGCTCGGCAAGTTCTTGGTCTGCATGCAATTGTCATCAATCAAATTCCTGCTCATTTGTATGACGCACAAAATCGAAATTGTTTACGACGGGAATCGCACTTTAACCACACAGACCAGCGCCCCGTCACAACGACCTTGAATAACAGCACACACGAGCTTTGAAATTCTTCCACCGCGAGAGAGAACTACCAAGGGTTTTCCCACTTTCATTATTGGCGTTTTATAGCAAAGACACGCAAGACAAGCAACACCTGAGCGCTTGTGCTTCGCATGGCCGAGAACACATTCGCTGGAATCAATCGTTTGCGCTGTATGCACGGGCCCGTTTCACACGGCTGACCACAATAAACGCTAACGTTTCGTGAAAAACAAAGGAAGGTATGCTTCCTGCGCTGGCCAAGCATGCCTATGTAGTCAGCGCACGATAACCCAACGTCGCTCGAGTCGGACACGTACGAATAACAGTGTCAGGCAATTTAAAAATTCAGAAGCGCGGCATGACCGATGCAGTTGAAGGGATTTGTTGAACTTCGTAAAAACAACAACTATAAAATCACTGACGCTAGCGACAATGCAGAACGCAACCGTACCTCGACGCAACGCTTGCACGTTCGCCAATGTGTTCATGTCGTAACGGAGTTTCATGGCCTGGGTGGGACCACCTATGGGTGGGTAACAGGAGGTGTCTTTTGCAGCAGCAACAGGGTTATGGATTATTGCACTCGAGGTGGAATTAAGCGAGGTGGCGAAGGAAGTCAACGCCGTAGGTGGTGTGAGATCTGCGTGGAAACGTCGAAGTCCAGCTGTAACCAGCGAGTGGTACAAGAACCGTTAAGTCATCACAACACAACATAGGTGCTTCCTGTGCACGCACCACAGTGCTACCACAGGTATGTCCGGATCTTTGACGGATGATCCGTTTGGCGCAGTATAATGTTATTTAAGCAATAACAAATTGATTTCAGCAAACACCATGCGACAGTGGGGTAAAATATTTTCACCTTTGATTGACACCTGGGGTGCAAGCTGGGGCACGAACTCCCCAAATACTCCCATTCGCGAGATGTCGTTCTTGGGCGGCGGCGGTTTGATGGCCTCTGGTGGCAGCTCGCCTGCGAAAGAAGAACCGCTCAGTTGCCAAGTTCACACAGGACGAAACATGCGGACAAGAATATTTACAAAATCCTATCGTGCGACTCCGTGTCTTTCCAGTGACAAACTGCAACCAGCTGCATGCCAGACACCGCACAAATAATCTTGACACGACGGACAAACAGACATCACCGATACCTGCTGTGTAAGCAACAAGCCTAGCTCTACAAGAACTGCTGCGATTATTTCCACCAATAGACTACCGTGAAACTACTCGGAAGCCAGTGACCTACGGGAAATACGCTGACGGTGACGGCAGTTACCGATCAGTAACAGCAAAACAAGGCATGGCATGCAAATTGTACCTCGAAAAACTTTTCCCATTTCTCCCATGGGTCCAATAGGAGGATAGCACTCGTAACTGCTTGACTGCTTCTCAGGTTCCTTTTCTCCATCTGCTTTGGAAAAGATTTTTGTAGACGCTTTTTCGAGGAAAAGATTAGGCCCTGTGAATGTCTGAAAGAACTAATCACTAAAATAACAACACATACTTATTTGTGCGTTTGCAGTCTTCGGTGGAGGTGCTGGTGTTGCAACAGAACTGGCCGTTGAAATGGCGTTAGAATGGTTTGTAGTTGGTGGTGGTGCTTCAGTCCTTTCAACGGGCGGGGGTGGCTTTTCGGCTTTTTTGAGCAGGGAAAAGGGAAATGTTGGTTTGGGAATATCATCTGTTGCCAAAAAAGAAAAGCATGCTACTATTTCACACCATACGACGCATTGTAATTTAGACACGCGATCACTTCTCAACTCAGGGACGTAGGTTATATAAGGCTGGTACATTACTTCGCGCATAAGAAGTACATGCAATGATAAACACAACAGCCTGCTATTTTGACACTCTTACCAGGCATAGCAGCAATCTTGTCAGTCTTCAGCACCTGCTCCACTGCCCCGACCCAATCGCCATTACTAAGTATGTGGCTTTGGTCGACGTCCAAGAAGCAAGCGATGGCGTCGATGTACTGTGAAGCTGCGAAAGAAACAACGGTAAAAAAGTTCCAAGTTTTCAACAACGAAGATCTCGTTGTTATATACCGAATGCCCGACTTACCGCTGAGATTCATGACAGTACTAACTGCAATCTGAAACATGGGTTTCTCATCGAGATGATGTTTAAAGCAAGCCAGGCGGGCTTCGCTTAAGCTCAGATAAATCAGTTCACGATTGGGAAGGTGCATGTACGACTCCTTGACAACACCTGCAATAAGCGGCGAAACCAGAGTTTCTCGTGCGGGGAAACAATTGTCACACAGCACGGGCATAAGAACCTAGCGCTAAGTTCTACATCCCAGTGCCTTGGCTGTAATATCACACTCGACGTTACGTGGAGCCCTCAGCCCAAGGAAGCCCACTAAGCTTGAATTACTGATACATTAAGTGTGATCTGAACCTGGGTTTATTTTTTCGGTCATTTTTGGGTCACAAGAGTTTTTAAAATGACTTAAATATTGAGTCAATTCAGTCATACTGTCTGAAAAGGTACGCTAGTGAATAATGTTACGGCCAGTTTTAATACTATTGTGGGACAAATGATCGAAACGTCTCAGGAAACCAAAAAAAGAACAGATCTGAACAGCGTTGTCAGTAAATGCTCTAACAAAATGATAACACACAAAACCTGATGTCGCTTTGCGCAGTTTTCACCTGACAAGCGAAAATGCAGCTGAATGATATTAGCACCTCCCATCCACACCCCGCAAAAAAAACGAGCTGCTCATCTAAAGACTTTGTCACAGTTATTAGACTACTGTCTTTGGTTGTTCACAGTAATGATCCAGTTTTGCCGCAGTATTGTGAAAGTTCCTTTTTGGTTCCATGTTCATGTTTGTGAAACAACAACTTAAAACTGGAATTAAAATAAACAATTGCTTACCACAATTCAGGATTTTTGCCACATTTTGGTCGATCATGGTTGGGTATTTCCTTTTCAGAAGGTTGTATTTCGTGTAAAGCACAAGACTAACCCATTCTATGACTGTTTCCATGCTGTCGTGTTGTAGGAACGTGTACGAGACTGTATTGCCATCTACAATCAAAAAAAGAATCACTGAGTATGACAATCCAATAATGAAAGTGAGAAAACTTTAGAGGATCTTGCATCAAAACTGTTGCACACCAATTAACATAACAAGCACGAGGTATTACTTCGCAGACAATGTCCAGCATCATTACCTGGTATGAGTAACAACAGCCAATATTAACTTTTCACAAGTTTCACTGCATAATACACATAGTTATACTAATTACATTGACGATGAGAACCAGATGTTATTCAATAAGAATACATGCATTCAACATGTGCAATGAAGCAGGGTTCGCTTTAAAAATTCCTTCTTGCCACCACAACCGATTCGTAATCACGGCACTTAATTACAGCAGAAACATTGTTTTCCAAATCTTTGTCTTGAAATTTACATGGCATAGGCTTGCTTAACAGGTGTTGAACACTTGCCCTGACCACATACACCAAGACAAACTATGTTTGCAACGACAAAATGTAAACAAAGATTTGTCACACTGACAGCATGAACATGCGCACATTTCCTTACCGCTAACTCCATTGACCCGATATGTTAATTGAACACCATTCACATGGCCAATCCGTTGAGAATTTACAACCACTGTTTCGACACATTCAACAGGCACTTCATCATTCCGGTTGTCTGAAGTCAGGTACAATTTTTCATTTTGAAGAACAACACAGCAAGCACAAACTCCTGAAAAAAAAACAGCAATGAAGTAAGCTTAAAGCACAACATCCATTTTTTATAAAAAGCCAGTCTATGTACTGTACCTTTAGGCATTGGGCAAGTAAATTGAATGCCAATGAAAGATTTTTTAGCAGAGATGGTTGAATTTTCCACTATTTCATTTACTTTTCCACTGTACTTGCATTTGATCCAATACTCCTACAATAAATCCATGCAGCAGCTGTTAGAAAGGTTAATATTATAGAACACCTCTACATATTTGTAAATTTGTTAAATGCTGTACCTTCAACTTGATTCCATCATTACCAGATGGACGGTACTGCCATACAGGCGATTTGGCCAATAGCACACTGTTTGATCTTGAATTTCCATTCTTGCGAATTTGGGCAATGTCTTTCTCATCCCACAGATGTGCAGACACAGTTGGCAAAATTCCTGGAAATAAACAGTAATATCATAGATTTATTTGAAATTGTGCCATCAGGAAACTGCTCAGCCATTGTTATATTAAAGCATGAAGTAAATGGAAGCCACTGATCTTAACATTAGCTTTTTTACCATCTGTAGTTGTTTGCTGGTCACATTTTTCACTTTCACTGTGTTAAACATATCAATCAAACTATTACTTTTAAGTGCAAAACCTGTTGAGACTTAACATTGCATAATGCAATATACCCTTAAATATTTAGATTTTAAAATTGGTTTATAAGCAATTTAAGAGTACATGAAGATTTCCCATCACACATTTTTACACATCACAATGGCAGATTAAAATGCACAGCACAAATACTCGCTATACACTTGTACAAACAATTATCTGCACTTTATTTATAATAAGAACAATGCATCAAAAGCATTGTTATCCTATGATGGTCATTAGAAGACCTGTGCATCCTAATCAAAGATTACAGACCAAACTGCAGGGGATGCATTCATTTACCTTTTGCTGAATTGTCAGTTTGAGCACCAGAATCTGGCAGCACTAGGTGGTTTTCAAGTTCAATGTGGACAAGCTTGCAGTCATCACACACAAGGATACCAAATGACAGTACTGCCCAAGCACTATCAACAGTAATGGCAGCACCACAATCAGCACAGTTACTGTTTTCAGGTTCTTTCATGAGTTCATGAATTGCCATAGTTTTTGAAGAATCCATCTGTTGTCCAGGCATAGGTAAGTTAGGACGGGGGGTATACTCAGATCTCATCAGGTTCATATGTGATTTTTCTCTGATAGCAAGGAGAAAGCAAGCACCAAAATACACAGTGTGTAATAGTGGCAAGCAGGGAGCAGAAGACAAGATGCTTTGTGCGTGAGTATGTCTGGAGATCACGCTTTGTACCTTCTTTGAAGAGACTGATTTGTAGCTAGCTACTAGTCCATAAAATTGTCAATGCACTCAATAATCAACACAGTTCAATCATTGCATGTTCAAGCAAACACATAAGGCGATATAGTACAAAACAATGTGATTATTATGCATGTGCTACTTGTACAACGAACAGTGTCTTGTAAACTTGCCCAAGCGATTTAGTACCAAACAAAATGTGACAACACGTGATACCCTGAGAACAGTATCTTGATAAACTTACGGATTTTCACAAGGTGTACACAAAGAGCATGAACAGCATCATAGGATAAAAGAACAAGACGTTACACAACCAAGGACATATGCTGGAGAAGATTAAACTAGGTTAAACACTGCACTTCCCAGGTGACAAGAAAAAGTGAGCAAAAACAACTTGGCAGCAATAGAGACCACAGTGTCTGAGATAAGAGGGTAGCTTAAAATACAGAAATATGAAAACCAAACATACCAGAAACACAAAAAAATTATGAGAAACTGGCGACACTAAAACACTCCAACAAAAATGTTTCAGGTTGTCTGTTAAGACACACAAAAGCGCCCTGAAGATAACAATGGGCTTGCAAGTGCAACTTGTGAAGTAGTCTGTTAAGGGGCTTTGCAAGCACCCTTTGTTGTCTTTTTGGAACAAACGTGAGTGGAAATCCCACAAAGCAACAGGACTGACAATTAGCTGAAGGATATGCTTCTTTGAGCAAACTCTAAGAATGCAACTTCCTTGATCAATGCAATACAGCAACAAGACTTCCTCTACACTGCAACAAAAAATATAACGTAGATAAATGCATTGGCATTCTCAAGCAACTTTGACCTAGCATTTGATACCATTTAGTGAGCATTAGCACTACAGCTTTGTATATAGCATTGACATACAGGATATAAAGTCAGTCAAAGTTATACTACCATCCAAAGAATTACTTGCCAGGTGAATCACAACAAATATCTAATGCAATGACAAATCCTGTACTCTTGAGCTGAAAAATGTTCCAACAAAGGATATGTACTTCATTTTTACACAAAAACCACTCCTTCAAAGGTGAAGTACTTGAACAATTTTATCTGAAATTCCACATTTATTTATTGTAAATAGTTTTAATGCTCATGAGTCATGAAATATGTATCAAATCACGGATGATCACAGTTCAGCATAAGAAGCAGCAAATGCTATGCGAGCTGACTGGTGCATGGTGGTGGATTAAAACAAGCTTCTTGAATTGTGACAAAAATGAGCAACTGCTGCATAAGTGATGTGTTTTAGTTATCACCTCCACACTGCAGTTAAGGTTTTATCTTCATGGACCTTTCTGATCCATTGTGCACTTTCTGCTGCTAAGCACGAGTACCAGCAAAGCATTTTAGTTTTTGTTTAACTAGCCAACAACCTTAATCTGATGTGTGTAATTTCTATGGTATTTAGTCTAGCAGCTGATGTTTTTTAAGATTGTAACATCAATTAGCCTAACAGCCATTTCACCAATTAATTAGCATCAGCTTTTGGTTATTCTGTTACAAATATGTCAAAACTTGTTTCAAGTGAAGATGTGAGTGGCCACATACTTTGCCAGTCAACATAATCAACAATTAACTCATCTAATATGCCAACACTTTTATTACCGGGGTTTTCCCAAGGAATGTGGACTGGATACCAGGCAGTTCCTGAGCATTATCACATTTACACAGGTTTCAATAAAAACACTTTGTAATTGAAGCCCGAACAAGTGCTTCAATTATTATAAAATACAGTATTTTTCTTTGCAATTTTCATACATAAATGCATGAACTTTCATAACAAAAAGATTACAGCCAGTATCCAATACAATCTATATCTTAGTTTGTATGTAGCCCAATCTGTTTCATAAAAAACAATTCTGTTCATAAGTATGCCAGTGCCAAATCTGTCTGCCTCAGGCGTTGTCTATGTGTAAAAAGCATGCTTTACATTTTGTACAAAATCTCAAGATTCCGAAAAGTGTTGCTCAAAATTTTGACAGATATGGAATAGGAATGAAATACCAAACATGATGATATAAAATAAGTGTTCATGAATTGTGTGGAAAGTTGTTAAAATGAAAGACCAATGTCAGGTTATTAGCTGAGATCTGTCTGCTTCAGATGCTGTCTATGCATAAAACGCATGCTTTACATTTTGTACAAAATCTGATTCTGAAGTGTTGCTCGAAATTTTGACAGAAATGGAATCCGTATGAAATACCCAAAGACAGTGATATAAAAAATGTGCTCGTGTGTTGTGCGGAAAGTGGTGTAAAATTGGGGTAAAAATGGTTGATTTCAGTTTTGTGGGCCATGATTGTGATGTTGTTTTATTGTTTTGGAGGTGTGTTTTGCATTTCAATGTGATTTGTTTCATTGAGTTTTCCAATGTTTTTGATATTGTTTCCTTGTCCATTGCAGTGAAAAATATTGTTTCTTTTTTACTGCTTGGCGATTCCAACTTTTTGACGAACCTCACATAAGTGCAGCTAACTTCAGCTTGTCTTCAGCTGCCACAATGCACAGCCTATGTTAGATTTAACCCTAAACAATTCAACGACTCAGCAATTCTGACACAGCACTGCTGCTGTCATGTTTTGGCTATGCATGGAGTGAAGGTACCTTGCATAAGGTGACATTATGATGCTATTTTCCGAATTGGTGTTGAACTACAATTTGACCCTTTCTGTATCTTTTGACTTTTGATTAGCTCTCTAGCACAACTGGTTGGTGAGTTTTGACTAAAAACGTTCAATCCTCTTAACTAATTGACCGCCGGTCTACAATATATTCGTGGTTGCTGTCTGACGCTAGAACGCCGGTATGGTTTTCACGCTGGCGCTTGAGTGGACAAGGCGTTGTTTTAAAAAGGCTCTGGATGTAAAACCATGCACGATAGAAACACAAATTATGCACAAAAACATTGGTCACATTGTGCAGTTTACGAAAATCGAAATCAAATAATTTTTCCATCTCTTTTGGAGAGAAAAAACACCCTAAAACAAAGGTGGATTGGCTGTTTTTTGATTTACAAAGTTTATTGCGCCTATTCCAACAATGGGAAGAATGGAAAAATTACAGAAACGGTTGCTATAGCTGTTACAAAGCATCCTGCCAAGTTTTAAATCAAAAAACTATGGAGAAGAAAAGTTATAACAGTTTTTATATCGCCTGGTCCTAGACAGCATTTCTGCTTTTCGACTCCGTCCGAAAATGCACATGCGCTCCGCTGTGCTTTGCCTATCACTAAATAACTCAGTTTAGGTTCGATTTGACTAAAATTTACAGCACTATTTCGTTTCGATACACAAAACCTTCATAGATATTTTTGTTGCACTAACTGAACTAGGAAAAATTTTTACACATTTTCAATTGTACCACGAAAATACACGCAAAATTTTATTTTCGCATGAAAAAGCCACACAAAATTTTCTTTGCACAAAAAAACACAAAATTTTATTTGCATGCGGCCTGAGCATTCAACAATTGTCAGCTCTTGGATGCTGAAAAGTAACGCTTCTGCTGTTGTTGTTGCAGAAAAAATGTGAATATCACAGAACATGTTGTGATTACCTTGTAGCAACTGCATGTCAAGATGGCAGTGCAAGAAACAAGAGGAAAAAACTACAACATTTTTATCAGCTGGTCATAAATATGGTTTAAGATTTGTGAAAAAGTTATGCACGCACATTCAGGTGCTTGGCATTGTTGCGATGGGAAGGACGAGCAGCAAGGGTGCAATGCGAGCTATTGTTGGCAGCAAACTTTATTCTTCTCTGTTGAACTCTAAATCTCCATTGATACGTATTGTTGGCAAGCAGCGAAAAGATCACATGCCACGATCACTGAATTACTGCTGTTTTGCAAATGAATGGGTGTTATTCTTCGCAATGCCCTTCCTGGCTCACAAAGACTTTGTGCTAATGGGCCGTTTGAAGACTGCCAAGTGCGAATGTTTGTGAAGCAGCGCGCATTGCCAAGTGCGACTGTTTGTGAAGCAGGGCTAATTGCCAAGTGCGAATGTTTTTGAAGCAGCTGAACAGACAGCTCCAGCAGTTACTTGCTGTTGAAAATAAAACAATTTTGCAGCAGCTAAAACCGTCAACTTTTCACATGATATTCCACCTCACTAATTTTTTATCCACATCACACTGGCATGCGTTCACAAATGCTTTGCACTAACGGGTCATTTGAAATCTGCCAAGTCGAATGTTTGTGAAGCAGCGTCGAACACACGGCTGAAGCATTTACTTGCTGTAAAAAAAATATTTATGCTCAAGCAAAAATCAAATCTCTACATGATAGGTTTTAACTCAGTAAGAAAATTTCTGAGTGATTGTTTATCCACATTACATTAGAAACTACTCCCAATGAAATGCAATCTGACGAGACAATCAGCCACATGGTTACAGTAGGCCGATCTTATTTCCGCACTCTGCGAAACATGTGCGTGACTGCAGGCAAAACCGCCATGACTGCAGGCAAAATATACCATGGTTGCTTTTAAATGCTCTCCTAGCAACAGCATGCATCAAATAACATTATAAATATATGTTTCTGGTTGCTAGAGACTTGACGAAATGTTCGTACTTTACAGAGGAAAACATGCGACCCAGAGCTCAACGGTTGGCATTTGAAGTGAAGTACGAGTATATAGGGCACCAGTTCACGAATATATCAACCGCCGGCAGTCTGGGGTTGGGCAAGTTTCCAGACAACCGGCTCTTGATGTGTGAAGTTGCTCACAGAGGCGTTAAAGCAAGGGTCTGCAACTTTTGGCCCAGCCCACCAAGCAAAATCATCTGGCTTGCAGCCCCTCTACAAATTGCAGTAACTACATGGCCTGCCTAGTGGTAATATATTTCATGAATCTGCCCTCTTTGCAATTTCTTGTTTATTATGTATTTTTTGTACTTATGAGGAACTATTTCTGAGAAATTGCTCGGTGCTATAAAAGTATTGTATATCATATTTTGGGAGCTTTGGGAGTTAATCCGAATAAAATTCCATAAATTCCCAAATTTTATCAACCTCATAAACAGCAAAGGGAACGGAATTGCTAGTGGAAAATTAGTACAGCCTGCCATACTTGGCAGTTTGATTTTGGCCCGCGGCTGAAGAGCAGTTGCCGACCCCTGCATTAAAGCAAAGCATTAACTGAAAATAAAAAGCATGAGAACATTAGATCAGCATTTTTTCCATTTTATCTGGAAGAAAATATAATTTTGATGTTAAATACTCCCAAACAGCTATTAACACACATGCCTAATTGACAATATACTGCATTAACAATATGCATTACCAAATCAGGATGTCATTAATGTTAAAGCCTATATGACAATGCCAATTAACCAAGGTCATCAGTGCATTCCTAGTTTATTTTACAAAATTATCTAACAAATGCACCCTGCACAGCTTTGTTTGACTGAGTTCCACCATATTTCTGCTTGCTTTCTGTTAAAGTGATGCCATATCTATGGTTTAAGAATTAATTGGGTGAACACAAAACACGGGAAGTTGTTTCTATACATGACGCTCTGAAACAAAATGCATTAAGTTAACAGATTGCATGTGTGTTAACTTTTTAGAACACCTTGACCTTGTATATCTGACAGCATGTATCACATTATTGACAATGCATGCCATTACTTATCTGGTTTAATATTGCAATAACATAACAAATTAAATTATCTTTCCTCTGGATATTAACTAGGGGGTGAATTTATTATAGGATTACTTAACACTTTGAGAGCCGGGTTAATTTAAGCGGTTCGCAAAAAGCAGCTGTTTCGAACGTGGCTTTGCGGATGAATATCTCCGCTCCTGTTCGCTCTAGCGACTCGGCGAAAATCTCAAAAAACGTGGCTAGTCTAGTAGATTAGACTCGAAAAAAAATTTTTTGCTTGGGGGGTGCAGGTTGTCTGTGAGTGACGTCATAAGTGGAGGACTTTTAGGCCACCTTGGC
>Ga0210059_1000114_pt1 | contig 72012 bp, 32 predicted proteins | sample Ectturendosymbi2_FD_188042 | JGI IMG/M metagenome (GOLD analysis project Ga0210059, IMG submission 188042) | Ecteinascidia turbinata endosymbiont from Florida, USA - Sample 2 (SPAdes) (version 2) | ecosystem: Host-associated > Tunicates > Ascidians > Unclassified | place: Key West, Florida... | reverse complement strand
AACAAAGTTCATGATATTCTGAACGAAACCGGCTTTGCTGAACGATTTGAGCGCTTGGGTCATACCGATTTGTTACGCTTATATCTACATGGTGTGCCTGATGTGCCGACTGCCGTTTCAGTAGCTATTTTTAACGCTGTTGACGAATTTCTGAAATGTTGTAGTAGATTCTAGTAAAGCAGTGTATTCGTTTTGCGTATTGTTTATGTTTTTTTTTGTGGAGTCTACTCGTGCTGTATTTTGAAAGCTCGACGTGACACGACAAAATTGCACAAGTCAGGCTACCGCCTGTAGCAAGATTGTCGTAAAATAAATAAATAAATAAATACAGGTTTTCGGAGTGACCCAGCCGGAAATGCAACCTGGTTTACTAGTATGAGGTGCGCGTGCTGAATCCACTGCAACACTTAGATGGCTGTTTAAATTATTATATTTGTTATTGAATCGAATCCATACCTGTGTCGCTAGAGAGCACCAAGGAGTATTTTCACATTACTTGACGTTTATGAGGACGAAACGCCAACAAAGAGCACGGTGGCTATTTCAGACTGCTGCAAAAATGCTTGTGCGGTCTGGAACAAGATTTGGTCTAATTTTGAATTATTTTTTTATGAAAAACTAAAAAATGTTTCTGAAAATTTACCAAGAGTCTACAGAAAAAACGAAGATTTTCAGGTTTTCAACATGGGGGAGCACCCTGCACATTGCACACAGGTTTTGTGGGGCTGTATTAAAATCAATTTTGTTCTAGAAGTAGTTTGTTTGCACTAACAGAGCGATATTTGTTGCTCAACTACTATGTCAGTGTTTCCGAAATGAAACGCATGTCCCACAGAAATTTGATGTTTGAGGGGGCAACTTGAGAATGAGTTTTAATGGCGGGTTTTTAGCGACCGTTAAAAGTTTTCGTAAACATGTCATGTAAAGAGAAGTTCTCTTCTCAAATAATAAACGTTAGACATCCCAGGAGGCGAAATCACGAACTTGGAGAATTTAAGTGGAGCTTTGCCAAGAAACGTTTGAAAATATTGATTTAAGCTAACAAAGTTTATGTAGAGCAGCGAAATTAGTCGTCAGACTATGACAACATTATATCTCTGCTCGTGTATATGTAACTTAACAACTTGCCTCTTGAAAAGCACCAGCGCGATCTGTGGAGCGATGAAAACATATCCCGTAATTTAGTTTCTGGATTTGTATATTTTATAAACCTTCTACCGTTTTTACAAATGGCGTCTTTCTCCATCTTTGACAAACCAGAGTCTGGATATTTCAGAACAAGATAATTGGGGAGTGGTTGCGGAAATTAACTTTCAGTGGATCCTCGCAGCCACAATAATCATCTTAATATTATGTTTGCAAATTCTTTTCCGGCTCAAACCTTCTGCGTCGCACACCGAGGTATTTTGTTCAACGTAACTACCCGCCAGTCACTATGAATGAGAAAGTTTTGCATTTTAAGCCGCTGTCAACGAAGTTCATTTTCTGTCAAATGTCAGTTCAAACCTTTTGATAAAATTGGCGCTTTTCGAACATTGGTGAAAATACTGGAAGCATTGGTGGTGGAAACTTTGGTGGTGGAAGCATTGGTGGTGGAAGCATTGGTGGTGGAAGCTTCATGTACAGTAGTTGTTTAGCAATTAGTTACGACGCAGATGTTGCGGATCCGAGAAAAACTTTTCTTTCTGTTATTAGTTTCAAAATTTGCACAACCATAGTGTGCTAAATATTTCAAAAATTTTAAAGATAAAAATCTCTGTGAACTGCTCAAGATTCTTTACAAGATTTTCGGTGCAGTATTCTCGTCAACTTCAATGACTTCTTTCCGTCTTTGCAGGAAAACTGTAATTTGCTGCAAAACATTTTCTTCATGATATCTAAAAACATCTGTAAAAGCAGCTGACGTGCAAGAATGCTTTGTACTGTGGCTTTACAATAGTGTAGGCATTTGGGTATAACTCTACTCGATCAAACCGACAATTTCAAAAGATTTTAGTTTAAGCAAATGTCTCTTCCATCTTCGTCATCCTCTGTTACGAACGCGTTTTATCGATGTAAAGTTTGCTAATCTCTCGGACGAAATGGGAGCTTCTGGTTGTGTTTGCTCGGCAAACAATTCTTGCTCGGTATGTCAAGTAAGAACCCTTCTCACAACTGACAAGCTCCTTTGTAGCTATTAAGGCTGAAGATTTTCAGTTTTCATGCTTCGCACACAAAATTAGTTATTTAGAAACTAGAAATTGCTTTTACTGCATTTTTTTGAAATTCGCGACCTGTTTTAAATTTATGAACTTCACGAACTTGCGTTTTATGCTTTAATTTCTTATCATTATGTTTGTGACCTTCAAGACTTGTTTTTAAAGGGGTCTCAATAAACTGCGCCAAGTGCCATGTTGGTGAAACGTTATCTCAGCAAAATCGTTTTGTATGACCAGCAGCAAATTTTCTGTAAGTTCAGTAAGATGTATCAACTTAAACCGCTGAGTTTTGACCCAAATTGTGCGCCATATCCTGGCCTGAAAAATGAGTATCCTTGCATTTAATTCCAGTCAACAATTTAAGAAATCTACAAAAGTATTATTTATTTTGCTTATTTTTGCTGCAAAGATGTGACATCCGACTTTATTTTAAACCTCCAGGATAAAAAATGAAGGTTGCGATAGCTTAACGGCAACTGTGGCGGTTCAGTATTACCGTGACTACCTCTAAATCAGGGGGGCTCTGTACGTCGATCGCGATCTACCACTCGATCTGAAAGGTACTGTGGGTAGATCGCATGAACCTTCGACGCCGGTGGTCGGACATGTCCGAGTAAAGTCTGGTAATGACAAAAAATGCACATAGTTAATCGATTTGTGTTGTGCTATATGGGTTCATGTGGTATGCAATGTACATCAACATACATTGCAAAAATAATTCTCAATATACAGTATTTATTAATGAACATATGCTTTGCATTTTTGTAGTGGGTAGATCTTTGTGACTTTTTCCTTTTTCTAAGTAGCTCGCATGCTGAAAACGTGTGAGCACCTCTGCTCTAAATTATTCTTCAAAGTGGTTGCACCGCCACTGGGTGAATCGCAGCGCAGCTCTTTTTGAAGAAAGGCGTTAATGTCGACCACCTCGACAACTTGCATGTTTCAGGGTCCTGTCTGTTGCCACCCACCGTCAGTCAACTGTTAGAAAAATATGGCCAAAAACATTGTCCTGTAGATTGAAACATGTAGTTTTGTACAAATGATACACATTAGGTTGGAAAAAACTTCAGCTTAAATCGAAGCGCTCAAAATCTGTCAAATGCGAAATGACCTCAGCATTCCAATACTGTGGCACAGATAGAAACTTGCATTTCATCTGAGGAAAAGAGATGGAGGCTTCGCCCCCTCCTGGTTACGGGCTTGTCGTCTTCTATACATCACAAAAAACAAACGTTTTCTTGCGTAGGCTACTTTATGCGCATTCTCAATTCTTGTGTAGTTCAGTAAAATTCGATCTCGCAAACCAGGGTCTGCGCCAGCCAGTCCAGCCGCACACCTTCAATGCTGAACTGCCCGTATTTGACAAGACCTTAGCGCAGCTTCATTTTGCAGTTGTAAATTGCTCTGACGTAGGGATGAGTGTGTTTCACTCCCCTGATTTAACGCGCAGCCTGATTTTTTTGCAGGTATGAACTGCTGTGTCGTAGCGTTGAGTTCATTTTCCTCCGACATACTAGCTTGGAGCGCTGATAGTTTGTATTCAGTGCAATGACACATAAAATAAGGGGAGTGGATGTAGAAATATATGCATTATTATGTCAACAAACTTCACTGAAACGTTGGTTTGGAAACATGGAAATGACGTCAAATTGTGACGTCACAAACAGCGCACACCAAATACAAATGACCACCATATGAACCAAATCCCTCATAAAAATTTTCTGCGTACGCCACTGCCTATACTGGCAGTTATTTGCAAAACAAGAGCAAGAAGTTTGCATGCGAAACCAATAAACTCGACAACTCGGTAAAACCAGAAATATGGCGGCAAGTAAATCTATCGCATTTTGTTTCACAGGGAAACTAGTTTCACGTTTTCAAACGCATCTTCAGTCCTGTAACCGTAAGACAGACCTTACAGGCGAACTGTTGGCACTTGAAAACAAGTAGCTTACAGACCATGTCACTTTGCTTCGAATCTTCAAACATATTATTTCTCCATGAGCAGTTAGCAGAATCGCTGTTAAGCAAAGACCTTTTTAGTGCGAACCCAATGTGCGAAACAATGCGCAAAAGTAAAAGTGTAGGAGGACGCTTTTCACAACAAGAAACTTCATTGAAAAAGCACCCTGCATCGCTATATTTGGCGAAATGATTCCTTCCATCAGTCACCATAATTTGCTGGTAAAATTCAGTAAAAACACTCGAAGATAAATTTAATTATTTCCAGAAAAAGATGGTTGTGACATCAGAATGGAAAATATAGTAGATCTTTCTCAGTGACCAGCGGCAGTCAGTGTTATTTGATGTTCTGTCTCACACGCGGCACCCGGTTACTTGGCTGTTAGTTGACACAGACTTTTATCCAGCTTCTTGTGTGGGTCAACATTGGTGGATTAAAACATCACTAACCTGCAGACAAGTGACCCTGCGCTGGAACACAAGACGTTTCCTCGAGAGTGGTCGTGTTTTGTGAAGCCCAATTCAATCTTCATCTGTAACACTTGATTGTGAGTCGCCTCGTTTGTCATGGTCGCTGTTGAGGCTTCTCCTGTTCCTAACAAATGCGAGGCAAAGTCGCTACTGGTTTGTTGATATTTAATGCTCAGTGTCCACCCAAGAATTGCTCAGAAAAAAATTATGAGCAACTTCATCAGAGAGTTTTTTGAAAGTATTAGTAGCTACCTCACTATGAAAAGCTAATAGTATCGAGTTTGAAGGTGTGAAGAAACTGAAAGACTTGTAAAACACGAAACCTTAAGCAGCGTGGAGAGATGCGGACGTTGATCGCTGCAATGTGAGATTTCGTTGGTAAATTTGCGAGTAACCAGCAGGCGGCAGAGCCCGGATGTTGAACATACAATGGCATTTCTAAAGGACTTCGACTTCGCTACATCTATTGCCGAGTCTGGCCAAAGAGCAGAAGTAAAACATTTCTAGGCAAATATTTTAACTCTGCAATTTGCTGAAGGCGAGGTTTACAGCACGATGTAAGGCACAAGCAGGTTGGGAAAACAGCTATGGCGTCGATGGGCAACGTGACTGTGCATTGTTTTTTGAAGGTAAGATGAGTATATAATCAAGTTAGTTTCATTCTAGACGTATATCAAAGCTCCTCATAAAATCACAGTACTTGTAATGGCTGCAACATCAACAAAATTTGGTTAACAGCTGCACAGCATGAATGGTGCAAGATAAAGTGTTCCAGAAAACTAAAAAAAGATTTTTTAACACTGGTGGTGAAGTAACAACCTGGTTTGAAATTTAAATCTCCAACTATTCGAAAATTTCAGAAAATTAATAATAACCACAGAGCATATGAACTATCGGCAAAGAGATTCACTCTTCGTTTCTGATCACCGTTGTTCTGATATCAGTCACCGCTTTTATTTGTTCCGAGCACAAACCAAAAATTTTGCTATTTGAAGGCAAAAGTTTAATTTTTGCTTTCAGCTTAAATAAATTGCAAGGAGTTGCATGTTTTTAGAAAAGTTTTCATGACAATCTAATATTAAACAACCATTTCAAAAGACAAAACTGATTTTTGTGTTTTAGTTTGGATCGATATTAAGTCGGTAAGCCAGGTATGTGGAGAGTCAGTATGCATCTGCGTGGAAATTTGTTGACATAGAAAATCCTCTGTTTAAAACGGCACAAAAGTCCTTGTGTTTAAGAAAAATTGGGAGATTTAAATAGAATTGTTCGAAGATGATTCACACTTAAATTTAATTTCATAGTAGTTTCTCAACTATTGTGGGAGAATGAAGAGCATACATGCTCTTGAAAGTTAACAAAGTGCGGACAACGAAAACAACCTAAAGCAGAATGGGTTGTTTGTGATGCCATCCAGCACGAGTTTTTAGCGTGCGGGTGACCAACACAAATAAAATATGTTGATCACGGTTCGATTTATATCCGGTTGTGACAAATCACGCCTTACACATTTTAGCTTTCTCCGTCTTGACGTGCTACCAGCAATCTTCGTAATTCCCAACAAATACTTTATTACATCACTTTTCTCATCAAAGGAAGTGTGCATAGTGACGTCAGTGAATCGTGATGGCTGTACAATTTGAAATAGCGATATTTTTCTGCCAAAAGGATTCATGCATTCCATGCACAAACTGTGATTAATAGTTACGAGCCCATGTCAGCTGCAGAAACCCTGGCACGTTTAATGGTTGGCAGCTCAGAAGAAGATGGGCCAAGCTAAGAAAGTAAAGCGGACTGTGATGCAAACACTCTGCTTTGTCATTGCGGTCTTGCGTGATTTTGCAAAAATAAATTCAATCCACAAATGGAAGCCAAAAAAATTTACGTTTTGCTGTAATGTGTGGATGGCGCACACAACGCAACTGCTCCGTGGTTGTGTCTGTCAGGTGGATGAGTTGGGGGTGCTGGGATTAAGCAGTTTACTTGTAGACACTGGATTGCTCGCTTCCAAACTATAAATCGCTCATGGATTTCTTTAAATAGTGGCGCGAACGTTTTTGCTGTATTGTGACGTCATGGCGATAATGAAGTGAAAGGCCAGCAATGCTTCATCACAATCAAACAATAAGGTCCAGCCAGGATATGCCTAACTAGCATTGTTTCATAATCAGCTCTATTCTAGGTTGGCATGGTGTAGAATTGATGTTTACACGTTATATTCCTCAATAACAATTGCCTTAAAGCAAAGGTTTAAACTCGAACAATAATTGACTGCAACGCTGTACGACATTTCGGAACATGTTTTAATGGCGCCGAGCAAGACGATGTGGTTTCTACCGACGTCAATGAGGCAAAAGTTACACGAATTTGTTTCCCAGCAGCAACTAGTTACTTTTCCTGCTGTTGTACTTCGTCTATCCATCATGAGTGTAGCATGATCAACGGACAGGCTCTTGGTCTCCATTTTTTACTTTGTGTTCTGATTATGTGAATGGTCGATCATTTAGCCGTTGTCGGTGGACCCTGCGTCTTCAATTGTCATTGCACCATGTCGACGGATTTGCTAAAAAAACGTTCAAAGGTCACCTTAAAATCATGAACGCAGCGAGTTTTTAGAAATACCGATAGTTAAAACTAAGTCAGATGCTTTGCTGAAGACGTTAGTCGTTCCACCCCACCGCCTTCCTATCACACGAAAGTCAAAGTCTGGTGTATTCTCTGATTCGGGCGCATCACCGCGAATTCATGTAGTTTGCCTTGAGTTTAGTTTTAAATAACACTGTGTTCAGCATAAGAGGAAACAAACCACATCGGATTTAGACCAGGACGAATGTACACGTTTTGAGCGTGACATGTCAGAGCAGTCGCAGGCGGAAAAGTAGGAAGCAAACCGCAAGGAATTGTTAACATATTGCGAGTGAAAATGGAAGCGTTGCTCGTGTTGTTGCAAGACCTGTTGAAGTTAGGGTGGCTCAGCGGTTTGAGCAACCTTGTTTTCTGACTGCGACACGGCCGTTTCGTTGCCCTAACAGGAAGTCTGCCTTGCTAGGTTAGGTGCTAAAAAGTTTGTTGTGACTTTCAATCCGAGAATTAATCTTTGGTTGTCGATTACTCAGAGCACGATGCTGGTGGAAACGCATCTAATCTTAAAACTCTGTGTAATCATCAGACAAATACCCAAATACCAACTAATGGCAATCAATGGCATGTTATGGTGTGTTGGTGCAGGGGATCATAGTATAAATATTAAAATAGACTGAGGGGAGATGAGGTTGGTATCTACACAGCAATGGTGAGGCCACAACAGACGCTAGAAAAGCCGGTGTGAAAAGAGCTGGCGAAAATTAGCAATCCGCATTTGTACGAATAAAACAAAGCAAGGAAGTTGGTATGAAGCAGAGCCGAAGTGAGTGATTTTATTCTAAGACAGTGATTCGCGACGACAGGACAAGGAACATTTTAAAATTGTCTTCACAATTATCCTTCAGTGGAAAACAGCAGCGGTCAACAAAATGGCGTCGTATTGAATAACCAAAAGCATCGGACAAAATGAAAAAAGATTCGTTGCAGGGAAGATCGATTAATCTGTTATGCGCTTATGCGCAAGTCGAGCAATTGACTATAGCAAAGATTATCGGTGACATCATATTTCACGTCTTAGCTTGTCATGGACAAGCTACTACTGCTACTGTCACTTTTAGTGATGACTAAGCGAGGCACAGGTTCAGCAGTAGACTGAATGGTGAAAAGTGATTCTTAGTCAATTGCATAGCAACTAAAATTACATGCAAAGTTCTAGGATGAGTTTGTGAACTGCACTGAATGGAATGTGAGCGGTTGTAAGGAGGAGCTGCTTTGAAAATTGGAAAGTTCTGCTGAAAATAATTTTAATGCGTTGTGTTCAACATATGTGGAAAAAACAAAGTCAGTTTTAAAGGAGCAATGCAAAGACACTCCTTCCATTCGTGTGGAAAGTAAAAGTTAAAACACAGTCTTTACCAATAAGCAGCCTAGCGTCCGCGAGAGATTGATAGTTTATGTAAGAGAATGTGAACGTAGCGAAATTCCTGCTTCAAACGATTTAGCTGAAGATCAATAACCAGTTTGACATACTTAACAGATACTTTTGAGCCAGGAAAGTAATTAACCCGTTTCAATGGAATTATGTCTGAAAAACCTTTTTTTCATTTATTTTTAAGAATGTTAGCAGTAGACACAAGTAATTTGCGAGTTAACTGCAGTAACAATAATAATAATTTTCTTGTAATGTTTATGATTTCGTGTAAATTTGTCTACTTGCCTTTGTAATTAATATCACACTTTTTAGCAAAACAATAGGATTTAGAGCTGACGCATAAGTAAGCGAAAAGAAAGCTAAAAACAATCAGCGTTGAAGCATGGACAGCGCTTTAGTGGTGTTAACAACAACTGCAGACAAGCTAGGGGTATTTGCTTAATTCTTTCTCTTTTTTAGGGAAATCTTGCAAAAAGTCAACACTGCGGAGAATAGTAATGCAAAATAGTGAAATCCGCTGCGAAGGCGAGCAAAAGAATACTTGTAAGAGCAAAATCTTTATCTGAAAAAACGAGCAGTCAATACCAACTATTTTTGGTTACTTGTGGCTATGTAACAAGAAGTAACACGCCTACAAACGCGCGTCTCCAATCAGCGATTAAGTCAAGGCAGCTTTTACTCTGAAGACTTTTTTAGGTTGACAGCATAAGAATTACATTATACACGTTTATTTGCTAGAGCTGGAATAAACGAAATGCATCACTCACTGCAGTCTAAACAGTTCTATTAAATGCTTTGCAAAAATCAAGGAAAGCTTAAAAAATGTTTTTAAATTTTCGATCCACAAACTGAAAATCTAAATATTCAACTAGAACTTCTGCCCAGGTGACGGAGGCTCAACATTCTTTGTAATGTTGAAATGCACAGGGGAGTTCAAATGTTTGTTGCATTGACGAAAAATGGGTGCTTCAGGCAAAGCCATTCAATCATCTAAAATGAATGAAAACGGAATAAATTAAACAATAGTTTGTTTTGTTGGGAACTCCATATTCTTACTTTCAAAACTCGTTATATTTCATTTGTGTTTTCTTGAAGATCATTTGTCGGATCTCACAACGTCATAAGCCATTTTAAAGGTCACTGCTCACGTATGAGAGAGACAAATCCACGAGTTCATTACGAAAAACATTAGAATGCATTTATTATGTGCTCATGAAAAATTCTCCACATTCCAGAGAAGTTTGCTGATTTTTGAAAAATAAGGTTGTTTATGAGCAAATGCATTCAAAAATTGCCACCCAAAGGATGAAACACGTGCACAGCAACAATTCCAAGACGAAAAGCTGAAATATTGCGCTAAAGTAGCAAGTTTTCATGAAAGTGGTGCTGAACTTCTTGCGTGTAGACCAGTGGTCCTTAAAGTTTTAACGCCTCAACACCCTTCAGTCAAATTTTCGTTAATCTGGACCCCCCCTTCCAACAGTTCAATAACAAAAAAATTATAAGAAATAAAGCAGAACTAGTAAAGAAATATTCACTAGAGTAGCGAGTAAAAAGGTCAATACAAAGGTTACATCTCATCCATCAGTACCAGTCTTCGTCTTCATGTGGGTACAATGCTGCTGGATTGCAAGAACGAATGTAATGAGTGTTAAACATTGTTGAATGCCCCAAACTTGCAATCTCAGTACCCCCGTAACCCCAGGGGTTATTGAAGCAATACTTTAAGAACCCCTGGTGTGGACCGAAAATAGGCCATTATAACATGAAAATTTACCTTTCGTGGTTGGGCTTGCTACATATTTTTCTGAAGCTACAAACTGTAACCATGAATTGTTTTATACCTCAGAGTGATTGTTACCGCTAATTGCCATGGAACAAACTGAAACTGCTAACGGAGAAGACTACTTACCTAAACACTTTGCAACTCCCGTTCAAGATATGGCAAAGTCCGACCGAAGGCAGGTCAATGGTTACGGGAAGGGTGGAGCCAACAGTATTCCATATTTCCAACCGCAAGTGTCATCAAATGGCTCCTCGAATTCAGATATGACGTTAGGAAACATGCAAAGTCTACGAATGCCCAACAGCAAGCATGACCAAAGTCAGCCAGACACTGGTATCATCTCTCCAGTGTCTCAAAATGGTTTGTCCGACGATGACTATTGTACAGACGCCGGCAAGAATCGAATGTCAGGATCCGGACCACCAGTTGTCTATCCGTGGATGAAACGGATCCACGTGAGTCACGGTACGTTGCAACGGAGTTACAAGTACAATTTTGTGCATACCTAGGCGTTGTGTATACCTGTTACTCTTGGAGGGTTTTATCTAATTGCAGAGTTGTTTTTGACAAACGCATAAGAACAATGGAGCAATAGCGTCGTTGCAAACAAAGCACTTGGAACTCCAACATACGAGATACTGATTTTCAATTGCTCTTTTCTGTTTTCTGAGCAAACGTCTTTGCGCCCTTAAAATGTACTTGATTTTGACTGGCACTAGTTTCTGACTCAAGCAAGGTCAAAAGCGTGTAGCTCGTCTTTCGAATCTTCGATGGTAAATAACGAGAGTATAAGAATGATTTATATTGTCCTAGAATCATTCATCAACAAAAACATAGGCTGAATAAAACCATGTCGTTGAACCATCAATACGATGCGATAATGCGCGTGAATTGTTTTTCTGATCAGAAGCATCTTCATCAACAGTAAAACGGTGACCATTGGTCAAATAATCGGATTGATAAACTGTACTTCTGAAATCCTGCAGCATGACGAAACTAATCACTAAATGTGACAAATGCATGTTGGATGATTGTTGCAGCATAACATATTTAGTTAAGCTTGTTTGTATACGTTCAATTGGTTAAACTATCATAATTTGCAAACAAATGTTTTCCCCCATGCGCATCGTGCATAGGCTTCATAATCAATCAGGTATTTGGAGCAAGGTGCTTACGGTGCCTGTCGTAAAATGCTGACTATGATAAAAAGCGATTTCTCTGATACATGAACAGGGGAGGATCTAGGAGGGGCATTTGGGGCGATCGCCTCCCTAAAACTTAAGAAAACTAACTTTATTCACCATAATTTTTACAATTCGGAAAAGAGCATTCGCGATATAAGGCCATTTTGTCGTAAATCGTTTTTTCATAGCAGTGCTATGAAGTATAATTCATCTCTCTTACAGTAGCAAAGCCGTTATGAGACTTGGCTTCCAAATATTACTCAAATCGCCCCCCCCCCTAACGTTACTGGCTGGATCCGCCCTTGTATGTAAATAGATAAATTGCTTTTGATTAATAGAAAATGTGAAACTGATCTTGACTTGCATCAAAGTCGTTTAATGCCTGAGGCGGAGATGCAGATTCTAAAGAAGGCATAAGAAATTTGGCATCACACATTGCGACTGATTTGGGTGCTATACAGTAGTTTGAAGAGAATTTTAATTCAACTTGTGAGTACATTTTGAAATTAAAAACTGAATTCATTATATTTGTGTATTTATATTTGCGCAGTATTTGTGGTCATATCAATATTAAGTGTCACATTGCTGTGTTGCAGATCAAAAACGCGTCGACATTCAGTATTATGTGTATCGAGCTAACTGCACAATGCTTGCATGTTTCCGACCGACTACGTAGTAGTGTAAGGTCCAGACGGTTATTAACGCAATTTTTAAAAATAATTTTGTAACTCACCAAAGGGATGCTACCCCCGCAACACTTCCCAGAGGAAAAGCGGGCACGAAAATGAATGAATGAATAAATGAATAACTCATCAAATGAAAATACAAAATAAAATTTTCAATGGAGATCTCTCTGTGAAACAGTTTTGCGTGCCATGTTGATGAAATTTTTTAACGATGAGTATTTTTTCATAAATCACCACCATGTTTTAAAAATCATTGCATACATACATTTTTTCATCATTACCATCTCCTTCAGTGAAGCAGCAGCTCAATCGGTGCTGTCTGTTGAGCAAATTACCGAGAAGCGTTCGTAGCAGGTTATAACTTGTGAGTAAGTAGCTGCACTGATCAAATCTGCGGATCCCAGAAAACCCACTCATCTGTCACATGCACTGTCCTATGAATTGGTGCAGTATAATGTGAAACATAAAAAACGAATACTGTCTGTCTTGGATCAGCACGTGGTGTACAACAGAGTCATCAGGGGTTAGCGGAAAATGCAATTATTATTTATTTCTGGTGAAAAAATTTTGAAAAAACTGGAAGATTTCATGCGACGTTCAGGTTAAAAATGACTGACGGGTTTTGTACATTTCAAAGTGAATGCTAACCGTGTTGGTTCAACGTTTACGTCCCTGTCCACTGCTGGGATTCATTCATCTATGACTGGTAAGCACAAACACGGATGTAGACCGTACATCAACGTCATCAGGAAGCGTGTAACGTGACTTTAAGGCAGGCGGGGCAAGTGTAACTCTCTGACGTAGATTTTGATCGTTTTGTTAATTATCTTCCCATTGGTGACACAATAATATCTTCAGTTTTATGTTTTTTCCCACAAGAAATATGAAGCATTTTCAGTTTGAATTTCTCACAAGACGAAATCATATTGCATTTCCTAATGTCGACAGCAAAATAAGCGCATAATTAAAACGCAATCAAAAAAGTCTAAACCGCTTGTCGTTTTGGGTTAATACCTGTTCCGTAATCAAAGGGCAAGCAATTCTATTCAAAATGAAAACGTGGTGAAACACCAATAAATATTAAAAAAATGAATTAGCGTTAGCAAATCATTGTTAGACGACCGAGCTTCTTGTTTATTAAATTTTTGAAACGCCGATAGCCATTTGTCGGTGTCAACCGCTTAAGAGTGTTAACACACTAGTGCTGACGTTTCAGCATTTATCCACAAGAAAGATCACCTCGTAATGGCCTTCAATGGTGACCACGTGATCATTCACGTTTGACAAAATATGATAAAAGTAAGTCACAGGAACTTGACATCGAAACAGTTCCTTTTTGTGGGAGTTTCTTTGCTGCAGAAAATCTTCAAACTCATTTAAAGCAATGAATGCTCAATTAACGTCTCATTCGTGAACAACAAGCCAACACATTTTGCCTGTGTTTGTCAGTTTCCGCGTAAGGTGTAAAGTTAGCCTCAGATTAAAACAACCTTCGCAACAAACTTGTAAACGACTTATCCAAGACGTCCTATTCCTGACTTTAATTCCGTTGCTTCTCTGAGTGACGGAATCTCAACTTCAGTCGCAACCGACGTAGAAAAAGTAAAGCAGCTCTGAGCTGATTGTCGTCAACGATGGGGCTGCACAGCAGTAGACTGAAATGACCGCGTGTGCGTGGGAAATTCAGGTATCAATGCAACTTCTAACCCTGGTTGCAAAAGTATGCCTCACTCGTGAACGACTCTTGTCTTCTATTTGAAGAATAGTTCACGTTTTCCATAAACAAACTTTTTCATTTTGAAGTTGGTCAGGAAGGACAAAGAACCAAACATGCTGAAAAGCTCATTTTACCAGAAATTAAAGTTTTACACCCAAAAATGTAAAGCTTTTTTGCTAAAAATCTGTATGTCTGAAAAAATGCTATTTTATTTGAGAAAATGCTTAAAAGCAACTATTTTTATTTCTTAAGAATTGGAAAGCAGAGCAATGAACTAAACTTGTTTAGTGAAAATTTAGATAAATCCACTTTTAATAAAAGATGAGGGAAATGAGGCCTTCCTCTGCATGCGGACCAGCGCTGGGTTTCATGAAAATAGTAAGCGATTAAAAAAGTAAGCGATATTTTGGTACAAGCAGTAAACTTGTAACATATGGTAGGGAAGTAGATGCTTGATCGAGCATCTTGCTTCAAAGGTGTTTTACATACAAAGAAGCTGTCCATATTCTTAACATTAATGTTTCGAAAATAAACTGTTTCTTGTATTCTTATACTACGACAGATAAACTAAGTGGTCCCATGAGATCAGAGGCTCCCAACCTGGGGTACATGCACCCCTGGAAATACAATTGCCTATCTGAAAGGGTACATTTGAGGTTATCAATAGAAAAAGAAAATATATTCGATTAATTTTTATTTCTAAATATTCATATATATATCAAAAATGTTATTTTAAAAATCGTTATATGCCTATTGTAAAATATATAATCTTTGAGACAAAAATAGCTCTGAAATTCTAAAAGTTTTATTAAAAATTCAGTGAATGTTTTGTTTTTTACTCAGCCTTTCTGTCATAAGAAATTTTAGGAGTACATGCTCATCTGTCGAAATGCTGAAGGGATGCAAGATCAGACAAAGGTTGGGAACCCCTGCATTAGATGGTTTTTGATTAATATTGGATTTAGAACACTGATAAAACACTAAAAAATTCAACTCCATTCAAACTTTCAAAAGTTTCTAGAGCAGCAGCTAAACTGATTTTCTACAGTAATGACAGAGAAAGTGCAGGACTCCGGCGGTGTACTAGTGTTGAACAAGCTCCTGAAAACCGAGAGTTAAGGCTTGTTTACCGGGAATTTAAAAATGCTTCAAAATGCATTATATGAATGAGCAGTGACTGCATACAATCTACCACCAGCACAACATTTGCCACTAGCAACTGTTCTCATCTAAATAAAGTGAGCTTTCAGCAACAAAGTATATTGCTGCACCGAAATGTCTGCGTGTGATTAGGGTGAGGTAGGAAAAGGTGAGTTGAAAAGGTTTTGAGTTTTATAAATTTCTTTGTTATTTAATTGTACTTGACAAATCTTTTTTGTTCAAGTGTTAGTGACGTTTAGATTTCATTTTGTTGGTGATTTCAAAGTGAAATGTATATGTTCGTCTGATCAGGCCCGTAACCACGGGACGGCATTCGAGGCAGTGTCCACCAATTTTGTGTGCGCCTCCAAATTTTGTTGTGCCCAGAAATTTTTTTTAAACATACAGCAAAAACAAAAATCTTTCCCCCCTAGCAATGTATTTTCTCCCTCAAACCTTAAAACCTGGCTACGATCCTGCGTCTGACGACGTTGGTTTCCAAGAAACACTGAGCATTACTTTGTTTGCTGGTTCTGATTTGTTGAAAGTCAGGCTAACAATTTGCCAGTGTTTAGAGGTACAATAAGAAAGTAATGTACATTAAGGATTTCATGGCACACGACATTGTCCGACAGATAACTGCTTTTCCGCTTGTTTTTTCTAAGTACCACTTGTGCTTTTTTACCACTAGAACAATTTTGCTGTATTTTCCATGAAGCTGTAAGAAGTGCGCTAAGGTAAAAATGCTTTCAGGTTCATTCCATTCGGTGAAGCCACAGCTTTTTCTCATTAGCATTTTTCAGTAGAATAACCGCCACAAAATTCATACCAAAGCTCTACTTTGGATTTAAAGATCCAGATGGGTTATGTAACTTGACATGGAAACCAGTTTTTCTAGTGCCCTGTTTTTTCCTGCTACATCGTGCAGACTTCTACCAGCTGTCATCAGATGCTCTTACGCAAGAAAATGTGCAGGAAGGATTGTAACAGTTGGCAGAACATCCACCGACTATGCTTTGCCACGTAACGTGCATAGACGGAGCACAGCATGCCTACTGTTTCCGACACGTCCCAGAAACAACTTGCTCGCATTGGAAACCGTTTGTCTTCGACTACTGATAGTTTAATCCACGCAGTTCCAGCAGAAAGAGAAGTGGTAACAAAGCAACTAATCTGCCTTATTTGCATTCAGTAAAAAGCTTTTAAGGACTCAAGAAAAAATATTTTTGTCCATTCAACACAATCTCAAATTTACGCTGGGTGTTCAAAATGATTGCAAATTATTAGGTTAAATGTTGCAGATGTTAGCAACACTGTTTTCACACAAAGTTCAACATACAACAAGCTTTACTGAGCAAAATATTGCTGCTTGTTTGCTGATGTTTGACATTATTTTTGAGTATAGTTAAAAAGTTTTGTCTTTAAACAACGATCACAACCACTGTAAGTCAAAAAATTTTATGGCACATTTCACTGCAGTTAATGTTAAGGATAACGAGAGTGGGGAGGTTAGTTTGATTTCGTAAAAAACTATTTATAAAGCAAGATGTGCTTCACAGAAAAGTGAAAGATTATCGAAGATATGGCAGCGTTTTCTCAACCAATGTCTTCGATAGACGCTGTGAACAGTTTTCCAAACAAAGTATACTGTGGCACAATGGCCCATATCTTATAAAATATTACTAAGAATTTTAAGATACATTCGTACTGAGTAATTTTTGACATAACTCCATTAGTGTCATTGTGGATGTCAGTTTCGCATTCAGCAGAAATTTATTTTTTATTGCTGAAGTACTGTATGAATCGAAATGTTCATTTTATTCTGTCTCATAAAAAATAACCTGGGTCGTTTCCCTTGGTATTCGTTTGCTACAAGAGTTTTCTTTCAGATGCTCCTCTTCCAACGTTTACAACTTTGAATTTCGACCACGTCTACAGGCTGATTTGCACCAATACTGCTGCTTACTCTGTTTTCGCGAAACTTGTTTTTAAGCCAAAATAATTCTGAAACAAATTTACTTGAGTCTTGCGTTAGATCTGTGCATAGTAGTGACGGGAGCTGCTTCTGCGAATCTTTTTATACAGAACCTGTTGTGAAGGGAGGGCAGGGTCTGAACGGGCAAGGCTTGTGAAAGGATAGAATCGTGTCCTGGGTGGTACTCTAAGATTACCGGAATAGATATAAGGCAATGTTTGAGTGATTGGAACACAATCAATGCCGCTACTGTCACGAACCAGTTCAGATGTAATGTTGTCTGTTTGCGTGACCTTTTGTTAATGTCGCAAGTACTGCATATACTTTACTCTCGCATAAGTGTTCTGAACCAACTATTCGTCAGTGTTGGTGCCTCTGCTTGCTTTGAAGCTTCGCCGTCGCAGAAAGAGGAAGTTAGTTAAGGCAGTTTTGTGAGTTTATTGTTGCTTACATCAAAGAAAAGTTTTCTTGGAGTTTTCTCCGAAATAGCAGATAAATCTCGGTCTTTAGAATGTCTTTCAGTGCCTAGTATTTTCCAAACGTTACTTCAAACATACAACATTATATTTGAAAACACATTGGGCATATCCAGATTGTTTAAGAAAATCACAATGTCTGTCAAAAATGATATATTGAAGGATGATGTAAAAAAATGAAAAATATGGTGTTAAAATCCTTTGGATTCTTGAAGGAAAACAGGTATTTGTGGAATAGACTGCATGCGGAGAATCGCTGGGAACAATTTTCAAAATAAAGACCCTTTTCCATAATGAAGACTGATAGCAGCGCACTCTTTGAAAAGCAACAGGTTTTCTTTGAAAATGGCCACAAGTTGATCAAAATCACACTTGGGCTGGACGGAATAGGACTTTTCGGTCTGGCCGTCTCGGTCTAGTCATTTCGGCCTGGCCTTTTCGGTCACGGGACTTTTCAGTTTTGGTCGTTTCGGTCTCGAGACATTTCGGTCAGACTATGAAATCTTGCAGAAATCTTACATGCTCACTTTTTAATGCAAACATACTTAAATCAACGAAAGGTTTTATTTAAAAAAACTACAAACATGATCCAAGATCCAACGGTTAATCAGCATCAACATATTATTTTCATTATCATCAGCAAGCAAATTTAATCATTATCGGCATTTTGCTATTAAATACAAATACTTCAAACTCATAATTACAATTCAGAAATAATCGCAATCATGACCCCTCAAAAGGATTTGGCATAACACCAGCTAGCGTGACAGTTCGCCTGCCTATGTAATCATGCCAATAAACAAAGGCAATCAGTTGTTTACATACAGAAATGTCGTGACCGAAATGTCCCCACACTGAAACGGCCAGACCAAAATGTCCCGTGACCGACACGGCCCAGACCGAAAAGTCGCGTCCCTGGGCTGAACATCCTGAGAAAAGTGCGAGAAGCGACATTTCGCAAGTGGTTTATCATTCAAATCTAAAAATTTGAAGCAACTTAATGTACCTATCAAAATTATTAACAAAAGAAGTATGCCAGCATCAAGATTTTTACTAAGATTTGATTGAATCACATTTGGTGGGAAACGACATAAATATTGTGAAAGAAAACCGTTGATAGAATTTTTGCAAAAACAGTCACTTAGATTTTAAATCAAACTTCCGAAGTAATTCAACGTCAATGTTTTATGTTTATTTTGACAAAATTTGATATTATAAGTACAAGAAACCCAAACAAATATAAAATTTATAAAAAAAAGTCATGGTAACAGCAAATACTGCCATGTCAGTTTTTCAAGACAGACCAGAGCTTTCTTTCGAATCGCTTCGTGGCAAGCTGGACGTAAAATGGATGAATATGGCAAAAAAAAATTTTTTCCTCATAATTTAACGCGGGGTCGGGAATTCTTTCCAGGAAGACCTTGCTAAGTGAGGTACCATTACTATGGGGTATTCTCACCAATAAGCATTATTAATGAGTTGATGTATTTTTAACCGCACATTGTGGTTTCAACTTTCCAGTCATTTGTTACCAATGGCCACAGAGCCACATATTTGAACTGTAGCTGGCTACACGTGTATACAACAACCTCGCATCCAGTTAGCAGCATAGCGTGAAAGCAAGCTGCTCTTCTCCGAAGTGATCGCCTACATACGCTTCCCTGTGTATTGAAATTTTGTTTATTTTTCTGTGCACTACGTTAAGCCAAAATAATGTTAGTTGGTGACGAATGACGTGATTTTAAACAATAAAACGTTAGTGTCAAGTTGGAATGTTTCATACTTTTGGCTGCAGTTTCACCCTTGGTTTTTCATAGGTAGGGAAACGCGTCATACGTTATGCTTTCTCTTCCACTGATTAGACAGCAGTCCAACAAATTGGATTTTGTATTTTGACACCTAAAGAGACCAAAGTTTTCATCCGTACTCAGGCTGTTCCTAGAGTGTGTCTGTGCCAATGGTCAGTGGTACTGGAGTATTTTTTTGGTTTAAACCTATATGCAGGTTTTTATAGGGTGAAAATTCATTAAGTATCCTGCATTTAATAATCACAAAAACTTGGTAATCGAGTGTTAGAGAGTTTAATAACAAGCACGTTCTTTTGAAGCATAACTAATATCAATGAGCATCTTAGATTCAGCCCTAAAAAATCTGCGGGATTAAAATAAATCAAGTGAAATTCGGTTTACCCTTAGAAGTAATGTGAAATTTAAGCTCGACACGAACTATCTCTAAAAGTGATTGCGAGTATAAAAGCGACAGGAAGAACATCAAAAATGTACCCAGCAAATGAAATAATCTCGTGTGAACAATGGAAACTTTATATTACTTATTTGTGGTAAAGGGTAGTGGAAGGCACACGCTAGGTGTTTCGCTCTATGCACCTGGCCAATAGAATAGCGTATGGTATGACCATACATGTCGACTTATATTGTAATATTTTTATTTGTTTCTGGACTTAGAGTGCTTTGCAAAAAAAGTCTTTTATACTATTCATTACCATTGGGGTCATCTTTTTTACGAACAAAAATGTGATTATCATAGTTTCCAGCAAATTACGCTTTTATAGCAAGTTTTACATTTCCTAAAAATATAAGTGCGCAGTTGTGAAATTCGTAAATCCCTGATTGTCGAGACACTTCTCCGAATCGAGAGAACTTAGCTACGATGTTTCAACAGCCATGTGAACAAAGCGTCCCATGAAAGAATGGCGAGGCAAATCCTGCTGGCTACACCCACGGGAAAGCAGCCCAGAGATCGAAAACATGGACCAGGTGGAATGATTAAATCTTCTACGTTGCTTAGTCCCATTTTGGTGTGGAGCCAACAGAACTATCAGAAATTGCTGTAAACCGTGGGATATTTCGAGTCCTTCTAAGGCTGCTGCCCCCGCGACTCTCCCTAGAGGAAAAGCAGATGTGAAAATGAATGAATAAAAAATTAAATCTTTGTTTGGTGAATGTAGCATGAAAAAAGGCCCAAGCTGCTACAACATAGATAAGTGATTGTTTGTTGCATAAAAATTGCCTTTCTCTACCGTTTCATGTCCATTATCAAAAGTAATTTGTAAGAGAATATTTCGTCACTGGGGTCGCATCAAAAAACATTTGGAAATTGAAAGAAGCTTGAACAATTAGAAATGTATGAAGTGCACCAACGTGTGTTTAGTTTTTACACAAGCATAGGCTCAGTGCAATCAGTGAAATGGAACGGCAAAGACAATTTTGGAAAGAGTGTGTGGGTAAAATGAAACTGTTGTAACACTTCACACATTCAAGATAAAATATCTGCTTGCACAAATACTTTTGCCCCTACCACTGACTATGAAAGACATGTAAAGCCTTCATGATTCTGCTGTCAACAATATCTTCTAGCTGCGTTTCGTTATCTTATTAAAGAAAAAAATTCAACTAAGTATTCTCCGCAATGGGGCAAGCAAGGAATTGATCAGCAAATTTTTAATAGTAAATCGATTTCACGCAAAATTACGCATCTTCAGTCCTTATTCAAATAGAATTAGGAAAACTGTGAAAAACTCAGACGCTTTGCTAATGCTGAGGTCTCATATTGCTTTGGATTATATATTGTTTTGGATTATATGCAAGTTACCATTTACCAACTTTGATTTTCTCAAACATCCGAGATTATATTCAAAACGGTGAAAAATGAATTAGCATTGGTTGCTTTAAAATCAAGCAAACACGTAAAACTAAGCTTGGCTTTATATTCGGTGAAACTTTGCGTTTGTTTTTATGACAAGTGGTGTCATTTGTAGACTTTGCTATTGTAGGTATCTTTTTGTCGCACTACTGGCCACGAGTGTTTGATTGTAGTGATTGTCGTGTGTAGGGTCCAGCAAATCTTTTCGTTCCGCCGTTGAAAGCAGTAGCAGGGGGAGCTGAAAATGTAAACACAGCCTGCCGCTTATGCTACCTTGCTGGCTTCGTCCAAAGTTTCTGCTTTTGCAGGAAGCATCATCACTGCAGGCAAGGTAGCTGCGATCACACGTTGCTGTGTCGCACACCTGGTTGTCACTGGCTGCTTATTCGTGCAGGAAGTGTGGGAAGTGAATGAAGTGATCTTTGCACGTGATTAATGACTCGAGTCTTTTAATGGAAATTTGTCAGCTGCCCCCCAGCAAGGTGGGGGCAACCATCATTAATTAAAAAATGTTTAGCTCCATCCTTAGCCTCTTTTCTGTAGGGATGCAGCAACTTGTTGTGTGAGGTAATAAGACTTGCCTCTTTGATATGATAAATTGGTTAATAACCTGTCACCTTGCAATGGTTTGCAGCTTCTGATGATGAAGTTTGGGTGAATTCCACATCAGCGGTCAAAACAATTACCTCTTTTGTTATGTATCACTAAAAGATGACTACGACCAGTGTTTTGCACAGTATAGCAGTCACTGAATTTTGCTTCGATTGGAGATCGAATGTCGAAAAGGTTTGTTGTAATCAACAGTTTATTAACCAATGGATCAATTTTCAGTGATCAATGGGATGGAACCAGGGAAGAGGCCTAGAACTGCATACACACGCCATCAAGTGCTAGAACTTGAAAAAGAATTTCATTACAACAGATACTTAACAAGGAGAAGACGGATAGAGATTGCACATGGGCTTTGCTTGTCGGAACGTCAGGTGCGACATAGTTTGTTCAGTTTGGCATGGATGTGGTTTCTACTTCGTTTTTGCATGAAGTGCACCAACTTAAATGGTGGTTGTGAACCTTTTCCTAAATTCAAGTCAGCAAGATTACAAAATACTTTCAATGTGTCTTGCAAATCTTCTTTCCTAGAAAATTGCCGAATTAAGAGAAACGCTTGTTTTGGTAGCAAAATTTTGAGAAACAGGAAACTTGCCTAACAATTTTCTTAAAACTCTAAATTACGAAAGTGTGTTAATTTGGACTGTGGTGTGAAAGACAATAGTGCAAAAACAACAGAAAGCAAAATTTTATGATTAGATAAGAAATTGGGTAATGATTAATTAATTGAAAGTGGTATGACCAGTACAGGTTCCCTTCCACGATCAATAAAGGTTAGTTGTCGAGTACTCCTGTTTCCGTAGAGAGACGATGAACTAAAAAAACTTTTTAAGTGGCAAAGTTTAGTTTATTTAATTTACTTAGAGCAAAATCGAAGTTAGTCGAATAAGTGAAATGCCTTGATCATGTTATTAATTACCTCACGTGCATGTGGTGGAAAGTCTTAAACTGATCGACTGCGATGAGCGGCGCGGCGAGTTTCAATTCTGCGGTTTCGAGCGGCGGCAATACGAGAAGCCCTTGTCAAGCAGGGCTGAAAATATTTTACAAACGCTCTTGGCGGGTGTTCTTTATTGTCGAGAAATGAACAACGTAAAACCCACTTCCTTTATAAGTTAGCTGAACTATTAATCATATAATGCACCGAGTATTGCTGATGAGATGACAAAAGAAAAATTTATATGAAAGAGTTGACGTTGATTTATTTTTAACTTCCCTATATGTGCCAAGCGTCCTCCAATGTTCGTGTTTCTCTGCGTTGGTTCTGCGGAGAAGTTTCGACGGATCACCGCCACAACCTGGTTTAGAATTTTTTCCTTTCCATCTTTCTTTCACGCTGAGGCGCTTTTAACATAATATATCACCATTCGAACGTCATGCACCAGATTGCAAACAGTTTTGCTACCAAACCTTCCAAACGCACAATGAAAATTAGGCAGCAAATATATTATCTTCTATCTTTCGATTTCGACTGATTAAGCATTTTTACGTTTTTCACAATGACAAGAACATTTACTAGTATGTAACTTTTACTTGGCTTGGTCATCTCCTCATAAAAACGCACATTTGGAGTTTTTTACATTGGCACACCTTGATAAAGCGTGTTTCAATAAAAACGTTTTAAGTTTGTAGAATCTAAAGTGAAAGCCAGTGTTTTGTTGAGGAAAGATAAAAACACTCTCGTCACCCATAAGCAATAAATCATGTTACACTTGGGCGTACAATTTAATTAATTGACCTAAGCTTCACTCGCGCTAAAATTGACCAACCTTTAGTTCAAGTGTATCAACTTTGCAAACAATATGAACTTGTTGCTCGCGCAGGCAGCGAAATTGAAAGCTTTGTAACTCAGGATGGTCCCTGAAAGGTTTAGATATGTCTTTTGCAAAACGTATGGGTGCCATGGTTTCTCTGTCTATACGTTTCAAAATTATCAAACTTCAGTCAGAGTTTTGCATCAAAGGTTGTTGGTGCAGGATATTAACTCAAACCAAGTTTATTTGATTAATCCAATGCAAATGGTTATTCTGCATCTGAAGTAACGTAATTTCACAACTTCATATGTACTGCTCATATTGGTCACCGATTCAAATAGCTGATTCATATTATTTGCCTTATGCTGCAACTTTTCCTGTGGTTGTAGTATTATTTCAAAACTTTTGACAAAGTGCTTTGCAAAGGAAACTGTATAATAAATATATGTAGTATGTACTAAATTTTGCAGTACGTAATAAACCTTTGTAGTACAGCGTACAATAAGATTTTGTAGTCTGTAATAAATTATTACAGCATGAACTAAATTGTTACAGTATGTAATAAACTTTTTATAGTATGAATGAACTATTATAGTGTATTCTGTGTTGCCTATTTCGATTTTAATTTTTAAACAATTTGCTTTTAGGTTAAAATATGGTTTCAAAACCGTAGGATGAAGTGGAAAAAAGATCATAAACTTCCAAACACAAAGATTAGGAACAGTTCAGCATCTAGTGTCTCATCTTTGCCTGATCTCCTCACCACCAACACCAGTCCAAACTCAGATAACAGTCATGTGTTTGATAAAAATCCCATGACAACCACTCCGAGGCATCCTCTCTCAAGGGAAGCCATACTGAACACTTCCTCCCAGGCCAACACCGGCTTAACTCCTGTCTCATTGATGGGAAAAGACCAAGCCTATCTTTTACCCACTACTAGATATGATGACGTAACTTCCGGTCTAGTGATCTCTCCTTCCATGTTCAAGTAAGTATTAAATAACTTTGGCATTCTCATAATATTCCTGCTTAATTATTTTCCAAATTAGAAATTAAAATTATGAAAAAAAGTATTTTTCTCACGACTACTATAACTGTTAAGAACAGCATTAATTGAATCGGTCATTTCATTTTCTTTAATTTTTCGGATCCAAAAACCGATCCCTTTACCTTTGATCTAACTTTTTCAATTTCAAATAATTCATATCTCTTTTTAGTGCAAATGTGTTTTGAACCAATACACAACTTTTGAATTTATTTAACAGACAAGAACCAGAAAATCAGGAGAAAGAACGTCGAAACGGCAGCTGTCTATCAGACATTGTCAAGCCGCAAACTTCATCTCATGTGTACCCTTTTCAAGATATAACCCCTTCTGTGATCGACGCACCTCAACCACACCCATTCCACTTTGGTGAGAAGCACTGAACACATTTGTTTACCAACTGCTGTGACTTAGATTCAGGGAAACGTGCTTTTGGCATAACTCCATTTATTTCAACCAATATCTGGCAATGTTGAGAGCAAGATCAATTTATTGACGCGTTTTCTGCACATTTTCCCCTGAGATGTCAGTCGGTTTGCAACAACATAGAGCAGTAAAGAGCAACATATTAAGATCAAGTTGTAAAAATGTTTTGCAGATCCCGCAGGCGCAATGCAGCATTCAGGCATCTACAACGGTATGATGACTTTGCCAGCGGCAGCAGCTGCAGCTGCAGGAACCTGGCCCCACGACCATGAACGCATCTCTCAACTGAGACCCCACGTATTTGCACCACCAGCATCCACACCCGCTAACTACGGCTCCTGCCCTCTTTCATACCCATGAAGATCATTGCGTCGCATACTCGGATAACATTCGTGCCAACTGGTGCGTATTACAGTCGTAGAGTTCATCGACGAACGACACACATGACTGTCTCAGCATCATGCCCAGTGATGGGTGATCGAAGGAGAAACTGCCTAATTCAGCATAACTATTTCAAATTGGAATCGCAACAGCAGCAACTGTTGTTTTGATCACTTTATTGCCTTAATCAAACTGCTCCGTTTCGAGCGTAATGCTTGTTTTAGCTTATGTGCTGGAAAGTATGAATTTATTTTCACCACAGAATGCACATTATCTTTGCGAAGAAATGAACCCAATCTCCTGCCAATGGCTCCAGAAAATTGTTGTCCTGGTAGTTCTTTCCGTTGCTTTAAGCACCGCCGGGAATCACTTGCAGAGTGAACAGATCTTCAACGTGAAAATTCGCTCTTCAGTTGTTTGAAATTTGACATTATTGCTCCGCTCCAACTTCGCATTGTATATAATCACTTCACTTGATCTAAGCAAAAGAAACGAAAACCTGCAATGTCACTTTCATACCTTTACCATAATTTTCATTCCTTTAATGCTTTGTTATTGAACACAGACTGACATATGCGATTAAATGTAAAACAACTCTAAAATAAGCACGTTTCACTCCAACACAAGCTAACAGTTGACAATTTTCATTTTCTTACTTGAAATAAAGTTACCTGGTCCAAGCTTCTGTTGCTTTGTTCAACTAATAAAAAGCTGTAATGGCTGCAAAGTCTCGGAAAATCCTACGCAGTCTACGCTTAAACAACGACAACGTTTGTGTCACAGGTTAAAATTTTAAAAATTAAATAAAATACACGAGGTTTTAACTTTTACTTTGTGTTATTCATGTGATTTTAAACACTTTTCGTTGTTAAAAACTTCTTACAGTCCATACAAATTCTCTTTTTGTTCAACAAATCTGAAACAGGGAAAGTTTTGGAAGTCTGTGAAGTTGTATACAATTGTAGAAAGCTTGCAGAAAATAAAATAGCAGGTTGGCTTCCGTCTTGGTTAGAGTCCATGTACATGGTGGACAACCGCGTTTGGTTTGAAAAAAGTCTGTTGGGTTTTACAAAATGTTTCAACGGAGAAACCTTGGATCTGGTCATACAGATGAATCTGTAATTGTTGGTTATGTCATTATTAAAAAATTTTGTGTAATGAACAATTATTTACCCGGTCCAACGCTCAATGACCATGCAGACTGGCCACTTACTCGTTTAACTATACTGTTCGTTATTCTTTCTGAACATTGACTATGCCCGAAGATTGGTCATTTATCTGTGCATTGTTTTTTGAATTTTTATGCCCATAAATTTTCTGCTTAAATTGGATGAGAGTTTTTTAATTGCACAGCGCAAAAGGTATCTTAAAAAGGGGCTTCCCCACACAATGACTTGGAATTCCTGGCAGCAAATCCGAAACAGAAAACAGCTGGTCTTGGCACCAAAGGAAATTATATCTCATAATAAGATAAAATTTGCAGTAAAATAATTATGTGATTTTTTTAGTGATGTTCTGTTATATTTTAAAGAAATGCCTCAGTGAGATTTCCGATTGAATTCAAAATTAAAATAATGACTTTGTGACACAACCGCAAAGTCCACTCGGTAGAAAGTTGTAGGCCACATGCCAAGGGCCGTGTTTTCCATGACATTTTCCAGCATTATAGTTCAGTTCTACTCCAAGAATCCCAACAACACTGTTTCCGACTAAGATCTCTGTTCGCAACATCGATACGACTATTCTGGCGTCAAACAGTCGATAGCAGGAGCGACACAACGCCAACCTACGTCAAGCAGTTATAGAAAAAACACAAAGGAGCTTTCACGCGAACAAAACATTTTCTTTCAGATGCACACTTTAAACTATTTTTGCTTCATAAATAAGTTTTATAATCTTCTAAGTCAGTTTTTCTCAAATGTATTAAAACGTAAATTTCCGGCACCAGCATTCACCGACCGCAGGACGTTTTCGACAAGTTACTCTCACGCATAGGAGTTTCAGAAAAGACAGTTGTTCTGTTTCTTTGTGAAGGTTCCAACAAAGCGACCAGCGAATTATTTATTTTGCCAATCTTTTAATAGCTTTATTACAATCCATTTGAAAGTCCACGGACCCAAGTTCAAAAATATTCACTTTCTGCTGTAAGTCGCCAGTGGCATTGTCATGCGCATGAACGAATTACTACAAGACTGCTGTTACTACTGGTAAGGAGAAGGCGAGTTTGTCAAACACGTCCAGAAAAACCATGATGTTTCAGTTGGAGTTTCAAAATAACTTTGACTGCGGTGGAAGCAATAAATCTTGATTTCCCCATCAGTTTCAGGTTGCATCCATTCTCTGTGCATTCGTGTCGTGTGTTCCCAGTCCGGTGTCAGCTCCGCAGCTCACCACTGACATCTGTCGTAAACTATGGTTTCTGAAACGTTCAACAAATAGAGCGGAAATCTTGTGCTGCTTTTTGTCTTCGAAAATTCTCAATTTTGTATCTAAAAAAAGTAAAACGATTAATTTGATAAAAAGGGATCAGTATTTGTTTGTGCAATAGAGAATATTGCATGTTTCGCTTTGCCATCTCCTAACCAAACCTAAAATTAATCATTTATTTTTAGGGAAAGTATTCATGTTAGACCAAAATAGCTTTTTTCCTGAATGTTCATCCCACACATAAACAAGTTAGGTCCCAACAGTGCGTCGAAAAATGTTGTTTTGAGCGATGTTGTGATAAACCTATTTCCTACAACTTCTTTCAGCACAAAGCAAATAAATGAATTGCCGTGTGAAACTTTGCTTGAAATAAATTATTTCTTGTTTCCTTTTTTGTTTGTTCGTACAGTCTACTATGTCGAAATCGCAACTCATGTGAAAGGTAAAATATTTTACTTAAAGTGGACAGTGAAGAGGAAAACAAAATTAAATCAAAATATGCATTTCGTTAAATAAACCCTGACCTCTGAGCTTCACTTGGTATTTGATAACTTTCCCAACACATCTCACTTTCTTGAGCAACAGTTCATATTTTATTTAATTATGGTTTCAAACTTAATTTGACTGATTGGAAAACTTTGATAAGTTTGCCGTCATTCAGTCATAGACACCTTACGTCAAAGGTGAACGCATCAGGTCATGGCAACAGCTCACAAAGTCGTTATGGAAAACATCTGAGCTTTATCTGCGTAATTAGCACAACTGCACTTTTGGGGTTTTAACAAAACTGCTTTATTTGTGCAGTAAATAAATCTTCCTTGATAAATGGCTGAACGCGACTTTCTCAAATGGGAAGCTTGACTGCTAGATAGATAAAAACTCTGGAAATAAATGTTTCATGTAAAATTTGACATCACATAAAATGTGAAGTACGTACTTGAACTTCCAACTTGCACATCAGTACATTCATTGGTAGCAAGCCTTAGTGAAAAACTGAATAAGGTTAAATAAAAGTTTATAACTATTTTAATTTGAAATATATATGAAAAGAATTACAGTCGCACCGGATGTGTTGATTTTATTTTCTGTTTGCGTCTTGGCTTCTGAAGAAGTATCCTGGGCTTTTTGATGCACAATTTTATATTAATTTCATTAAAAAATTACTTCACTATTTGAACGTTGCATCTATAAATGATAATTTTCTACAAATAATTAAAATTTTTACTTCGTTTGGTACGGTCGAAGCGCTCAAGACCCAAGGCCGCTGTCGAACCATACTGATTAAAGAAAAGCATCCTCACCTTCTTTGCAGGAAAACATTTTTACGTCATTGTTAATTGGTTCAATCAAATAGAAACGCGCATTTGTCTTTTCTTGGTTCAATGTCATTTTCATTAAAAATTGGTAGTTTGCTTCAAGAATTATTGTGCACGTGCTGATAACAAACAAAATAATAAATAACGATTGCAATTGCTGAAAAAAAGTCAAGTTCAACTTTTATCCCTCTTCGTGTTAAGCTTTCGTGCTTTGAAATGACAAAATTCTTCCTCTTTTTTACTGAGCGTGGTGATAGACATCAACGCCTACTAAGTGAACTGTCCATAAAATCCTTGTCACAAGGTTTTGAAGATGCTTCTAGAAAGGAGAGGTTCTCCAAGCAAAACAACCAGCATGAGGTCTAAGAGTCGAACAAAGAATAGGTTAGACGATTACTAAACAACCTATCTTGCTCGGGTCCTGGTGTGGAATCGATCAATATGTCAGTGTTTGTTGAGCATTGAAAAGCTCTACGAGCTGATTTAAAGCTGCAATCCCTGAAAAAACAGTCAGGCTCAGAAAAATATGAAACTTTTGTAGAACCTTCTTACTCATAAAAAATAGATATAAATTCCTACCAACGTCCTAAGTATTAAATATGTTCAGACTAGTTGGCACTCGCCGGTAACTTTCTAATTTGAAATAGTTTTTGAAAAACACGATTTTTCTCAACGAACAAATTTAGGTGCTTTTGCTCAATTCTCTCCTCACAACAAAGGCGTTGTCTTTAGTTTGGCAGTTACTGTAAATTTCAAATATGAACGGAATGTGAGCACAACTCTAAAGCTTCCAAACAAAAATCAGAGGAAAGTGAAAGTTGTTATAACAAAGAAATGGAGAAAAAATGATGGCATAAATTGCTTTTCAAACCATTACTGCAATAGTAATGAACAAGCTGTCTCTGAACATATTGAAGAATGCTATAAGTAAAAGGACCTGGCTAGAGCAACTGCTTCTTCAGGCAAAGGCAGACTAGACAGTGTTCATTCAGGCGGAGATGATCTGTCACTCTTGAAAGTGTCGTGGAGAGCAACGACTGGCCTGTACCCGAGGTCAGCCAGAGTTCACACGTTGAAAGCAACAATCATGGCCCGTGGTTTGGCAGCCTCGCACAAAAGTAACCGGGATCGCAAAAGGTGTTTTGTTTCAAAAAACTTCTCGAAACAACACCAGCAGCCTGAATGTAAAGAATGGAGTGAATGCTACATTGAGGAACTTACGATGGTGAGGTGAAACACTGGGCGCAACTAGGCTGCTGAAAGACGCCGTGGCTCTCACATCTAAATTCTGACCTGTGCAAATATTCTTCCAGAAAAAATGATGGCGTTGTTTTTTAAAATAGCTCCAGCATGTTGTGTCTTTTACTTTAAATAATGAACGCCCTTATTCAGTAAATTAACTGACAAAGTGTTTCTCGGTTTGCCTCGAATTCAAAATGAGTTAGTTATCAATTTTATATGATTAATGCCTTAAAATGGGAACATTAACGCAACTGCTTTGAGAATGAAATGAAAATATGTTTCTGGAGTGAAAGTGTTTTAAAAGTTATTATGACATTTCAAAATCTTAATCAATTTATTATCATCACAATCATCAGGGCAATTAAGCTACGACTTGCCACCTAAACACTTCAACAAAAATTGCTAACTTCATAGGCTTGGTAAGATCAATGAGTTATCATCAAGTCACAGCGAAGTGCAAGCTCTTAATGTCGGACAGTTACTTGTAACTCGAATCACATGACATTAGTTACTTTTGATTCGTGTCGATGAAGACTTTGTAAAAATTGTACTTTTCCTTTTCTTTCATTTTTTACCTTTGAGTATGTAGGACCAAAATTTATGTTCTTTTATGAAATGTTCGAACGAATTCTCAAATTAAAATGTAACCCGACATATACAGAAGAACGTTTCCTCTTGAATGCTGGCTGTAAAACTTTGTTGTCAAAATTGATTTGTTTGTAAAAAACTTGCTTTTATTTTGGGCACTTATTGAACTTTGTATGACCTTTGCGAACCCATCTAATCGAGGACCGTTAAGTTTCTTTCATGAACAGCGTTGCTTTGTTAGAAAAAGAGTTCTCAATGTAGTTCTACAAGATAACGTCAGGTACTTAAAACTAAGGCCTTTCCTACAGACTGTTGAGCACGGGTCGTTACGCATGTAATTCACACGTGTTGGTGTAATGTTTTGGGTCGTTGGCCTTATTCAACTTGAAAAATGGTGTAACACAGTTCATGAAGCTGGAGTGGTCGTCAAATGAAACGGACTTTGCAAACAAAACTCATTCCATCACCTCCGTTCGATTCGTCGACGAAACCCTCATTTATTTCACTGCGAAGGAGAAACCTGACTTCGAGTGAGCAAATTTATCATTTCCTGCCGCCTTTATAACCAGGACGTTTCGCTGTTCCCCACCACTTCTAATTCATATTGCCTAGAGATATAAAAATTTGTCTATTTTCTGTTCTTGGTGGCAAGGTAGAAATGCTGCGTAGTTGTTTGGCAAGCTGCTCTTTATGAAAACTACGTATACTGTATGATATAAATTTTAGTTATCAAAAAAGTCAAGTTTTTTTGCTAAAGACCAAGTTTCAAGCAAATTTTTATTAACATTTTAAAGGATTTATATGAAAGAATAGTTCTTACGACGGAAGTGCGTCATACAAGAAAGAAACGAATAAAAAACAATGAATGATAATATAAAAATGTTGTTCATCACCATGCGTGTGTATCTTCAGTCCAGAAAACTCTGTGGAAACAGTAATCATCATCATTCATGGGAAGAGCGAGCCGGTGTTGCGGGTATAAGGTGAGTCGTACTGAAAACGTCTGCATTAGATTTCGATGTATTTTCCTCCGATACTTCTTACTGGCGACGATGTTCCAAGGTTTCTGTTTTGAAGAAAAAGTCGGTTTGTAGAAAAACCCACCAAGAAAATTTGAATACAATCTATTTTTTCTTAAATTTTTGGCAGAATAATGTCCAAAACTGAAATGGGCGTAAAGGTGCTCCAAATGTAAAAAAAACTAGAAGCATTGGAAATCGCTGGAAAAGAGTCACCATACCAAACTAGAGAAATATTTTCTCAAAAAAGGAAAATTAATCCCAGAATCAATGATATTGGCTTTATTCATATTTTATTAAAGATGGAAATTGAGACAGTAAATGGAATCTCTTTAAACAGCTCTCCTGGTCAAAGTTTTTGTAATGTTTCATATGCAGCTCTCACAGAACTGTACAATGTGTTTTCATAGACATCAGAGAAGAATGTTTGTTTTTCCACAAAAACGTTTGGGATGTTCTGTGCTATGATCGACCAACATTTCTGATTTCACAGATGGAACTTGTTTTTAATAAATAAAGCTTTGATGGATGCGGTTTCATTGTATAAAAAAAACTTTTCGTTTTTGTCACAGCAAAACTGGTAACACGACTGAGATAAAACTTTCCTTTCCACCACATGCCGCTTGCCTTCTTGTGTTTGGTGCGATCAGCTCTTAAAGCATATATTTATTTTCAACGCCGCATTAAAAGTTTCTGTACAGCCAGGCCCGGCAAGTTGAAGCGTGCTGTCAAGCAAACAATTTTACTTTGCACTTATCTTACCTTGATACTGCCAAAAAATAAAACTGATAATACGTTTTCTTCAAACGATGCTTAATTGAAAGTTTTTGCTATTTCGTTTCAACCTCAGTAGAAACTTACTAATGAGACTGTCGCCATTTTTGTTTGTGACGAATCGTTGCTTCATTCGTCACAGAGTTGTATGGTAACCAGTGATGGTTGCATAGTAACCAGTAATGGAGATCACTATTAGTAAGAAAGGCAAACATAGGTGCAAATTCGCACAAAGTTTTTTATCATTATGTTAAAAACTGATTTTTTAAAAATTATCCTATTATTAAAAATTGTTATTCTTGTGGTTGGCACACAAAGGCAGCAATCTTTGTGAAAAGTCTAGTCTACTTTGCAAAGTATATTGATACTGAGCAAAATGTTAAGTCTGCCTATACTTGTCTTAAATCTTTAACCTTTGCGAAATGTTCAGCACTCTGGGCTGGTTTGTAGACATTTGTGTTTAGGACAGTCACAATGCTACTTTTATTCTTGTAATTAGTTTGTGAAAAAATTCATGAAAAGGCAATTAAAAAATTTAAAGTTTGCAAACCTGTTCAAAGTTCAAAGTGATGTTCAAACTTCTTTGAAGAAAATCTTATTTGCTTTCAAGTAGTGTTTTACGCTTTTTGTACTGGTTTTTGCTATTTGAAGTTACATTGGGTTTCAAAGGAAAAAACATTTTTTCAAAATTTAAGATATAAAACGTTTCGATAACAACTGTTATCATCTTCTGTGCATGTGCATTGCTAAGATATAAAAATCATGAACAAACGATTTACTTTTCACCTGGTGCTATTTCACGTTTTTCACTTCAAAAAGTTTGCAACTGAGTCTCGTAATGGACGTGTTTGAACGAAAGTTTTTCGCCTCCCGGCACCTCATTTAGAAATAAAACGTCTATTGAAGTAATAAAGATAGAACACCGCAAGAATAAATATATACTCTTGCTGCTTTGAAAACACATTCAGCCATTGGCCTTGTGAGTGTTTCGTCCAATCAGTTGATGCTGTGGCACTAAGTTACGTCATTTAAATGGAGTTTGTGATCAGAAAAAGGAATATAATGACGTAGCAATAAGTTGTGACAATATATTTTTAAATGTTTGACAACTGGACGGCCGCACTCACACGAAATATATATTCTGCAAGATCTTACTATTTGATTCTTCGCTGGGACAGGATTCCTTTCGACAGGCTGCACTGATACTTACTGAAAATTTGAAACCATGTTTTCAATATGAAAAGGTAGTGCAGTTGTGCTCGTGTGGAACGAGAAAGTACATAGTACTTAGAATATTTACCAAGATTTAACTAGAAATTATTATAAAACAAATTTCTATTCAAAACAGTCAATCGACTTCAGTGTGTTTTCAGCAACATATTTTCTGTCTTTGTGCTCATTGTAATACTAGTGGTATTTTCCCAGTTTTTTACTGCGTAACTACTTGAATTTTTGCCTTGAAACGAAAGCTTTAATCATTTCATTCACAACAAAAAATGTCAGGTGCTTTATTTCAATCTGGCCCAGGCAATGACTGCAAGTAAAGTAAATGCCGATCTAAGTAATCCTGCAAACGTAATGTTTGCCAGTGATGCTTTCGATATCACTTGGCAAGAGCCTGAACGGTTGACAGATTGCTCACAGATCAAAGAAAGAACTGGACAGATCAATTTCCCTTAAGCTGATGTGAACTACCGAGCACAGCAGGTTGCAAAGTACACAAAGTTTAAACGGACCGCCAGACGGACAAGAGCTCGTATCACGCAGTTAGCACCCAGCAGCGTTGGGCGAGTTCCCTTGGGGTGAGAAAGCACCGAGCCGAAGATATGAAGACTGAGATGCTGGCCGCAATCTAAGCGTTTGTTGTCTGAATAGCGATTTTACGCTTCTCAACCAGACGTAATCGATCAAACGATTTGTGGTCGTCATTATGGAAAGTTAACGGCGTAGCAAATATTAATCGTGTTTCACTTTCACCTAACTCGTTTATACCTGCTGCTGACAACGTGCTTGTTACAGCAAATTTCAGTTGACACTAAAAATCTGCTTTATGTGTAAGTTGAAAATGAACCTCCATAAATTCATGTTGATTGCTAGAACCAAATCACTGCAAGAGTTACACGAAGCACATTATGGCTTCTTAAGTAGGAAGTTAGTTTTGAGTTTGAACGTCTCCCGCACGCACACGTCCCAGGAGAGTATTGTCGAGTTGTGCACTACCAACAGAGAATGTTCTGGGCTCAACGTCGCGTCATCTGCAACGTGCATTAAAAAGCATTGCCTGTTGTTTAAAATTCACTCATATTGTCCTGAGGTGGGTGAATGAAGCTGCATCAAGTTTAAGTTAAAATACCTTTGCCAATTTTTATATTGCAAGACTTTTTCTGATCCTTAATGCTTATTTTTGTGCCCCATCACAGGTTAACGTTTTAATATTTCACTAAAATTCTACAGCAAAAACACAGAACGCTTTGTTAATCCGAAAACAAAATTTTCTCCCATGTGAAGCGTGCATTGACTTATCTCAAGGTCATCGCCCTGCTCGTGCGATTTTTTGTAGTTTCTGGCTGCAAATGGGGATAAAATTGCATGAATGGTGGGTTTATACCACGAGTTGGAAGAATTAGATGACACGTCTGATTTATCAATGGCTGATTGACAAAATTAAAATTGCGAATCCTCCGTTTTAACTAACTGCTTTATACTCCATAAGAAAATTGTCAACAGTCCAATGATATTTCTGTTTTTAATCTAAAAATTATTGTTGTGGTTTGTAAGTTATCTGAACAAAACTGCGACAATATTCCAAACCTCATGTTGTTTGTTTGTTGAAAAACTATATCTTCGGGATCTGATGTTCAACAAGACAGAGGCCAAGAATGTCAGAATCAGGGGTGAATGAGAGAGAATGGCTTTGCTTTTGCAGAATAAGACTGGTCCATGGTTGCTGCAGATAATTGGTACGTTTTGCATGGAATTAGTAAATTACTCCGCTCAACTCCAGAACCCTGGTTGTCTTTGGGTGGGCATTGATTGAGAGGATGATGCCCTTTATTTCGTCATAATTTCTCACAAGCGTTTAGCTGGAATGCAATACATCATCCACGGTGCTGTGCGCGCAAAGCCGCCTCATCATCTCGGTGGGTCAACGTAACTTCAGCTCCAACGCTACCAAAACGCCGTTTGTCTTTCAAGCGAGGAAATAAACTTCGCTTCGGTCAAACTGGATTAACCGCAGTAATAACCAATGTGGCTGTAACGCTGTTTCAGTTTTCTTTACATCTGGCTTGTTCAATAAAATGGCTGTGAACGATTTATACGCACAAGGGAGCAAGCCAAAATTGTCCTCTGTAGATGTAAACCTTGCAAGGTATTTTCCTTCTATGAAGAAGTGGCTTATGCAAACCTTAATGTTTATCCCTTGGCTGTTCAACACAAGGGTGAATGCGCGAAGGTCACAATGTCAATTTTCAAGCAACTGATCATTTATCACCAAGAGCAAAGACATTATGACATTCATCAACCAAAAATAGTTTTACAATTTCGGAGGACTTGGTTATTTCTTGCTTAAAAGATGTCAGACTACTTTAGATCACTGTGAGCACGTCTGCTGCGTTAAATAATTCTTGTACAAGTGCGTCAGATGTTTCTGTCATGCGTCATAGAGTTCATGCACTTTTCGTTAGTGAGTGACCAGAAATGATGAGAGCCCCTGTTTTATGGATTTGCAGGAACAAAAAAACTGACTGGAAAGAACACATTCTAAATTTTCAAAAATATTTAGGTTATGCTAGCTGAGAATTTTCCCTAGTTTTACCACTGCTTGCCGCCATTTTAAATTTTATTTACAGTCAAAGGGCAAGTGCCCTACGAAGCCTCATCAAAGCAGCACTCAGAATGTCAAGCTGATCGGGATGGAACCTAAGATCTGTTGACGTAGTGGGAAAAATACTGAGAGAAAGGAATTGGAAAGGTTTAAATATGGCATGATGATTTTGAAACACAACAGGATAAAGTATGTGACAGAAAAGCAGATCCGTAGCTGATTACTTTTTATAGAGAGAACTGTAAAGGCAGTTAGAAAGTCAGTTTGCTTAGCTCCAGCCAAGCATATTGTATAAAACTTTGATAATCCAACATCAGGCATTCATCGACATTTGGATGATTTTTGTCCAATGAAAAATGTTATTTGACTTGTGAAAACCGATGAACTTCCAAAAATAAATAACTTCAAGTATTTTTTGTTTGAAACAAGTTCAGATCACTAGAATAGAACAAACAGCTCGACAGAAGGCAAATTTTATATTTTGATCAGGTTTAATCTCTTTTGTGCAGTCGCATATGACAATAAAATAAAAAACTTGTGTTGACGCTATATAACATTGGTAGTAAAACAAAGCAACTCTCAACAAAACATTCTACGAGCTATCGAAAGCAAAGGTAAGACTCAAGCGTTATGTTGATTGTTATGTTGCCACAGGTTGAGATAAAAATACGCATCCACCATTTTGTTTCAACTATGATGCTTGACAGACTAAAACAAGTTTTTACTTTGCAAGGTTAAAGAGCAGTCTAAGCCACTAAGTTGTATTATGCTCTTTTTGTGCTTCTGCTTTCTTTTATTGGCAAAGTAGCAACTTGCTGTTAGATTCTCTTTTAAATATAAGAAGATATTTTCAACATGATTTTCAAAAATGAAAGACAATTAACGCACAAGGTCATTAAATGTAAAACTGCGCAGCTGCTCATCTGCGAAAATGATCATTGGTTTGATTTTATGAGTCATGCAACAGAGGAGTGGCAGTTGTTGCTTTAATGGAAGAGAGGCAAACTAACAGTGCAAACACAAATCATGCTAAACGTAATACTTGTGTTTTTACCTTCTATCATTTTTTTTATAAAAGTTTGTGTAGAAGAAAATTAACGTTTTATAACCTCGAAAAAATGCAAATATTGATAGGTCGCATACTTCATTTAAGCTGCAGAAAAAATCTAAAAATATTAAGCCTAAAGAAATATTAAATACATTGAACTTATGCTTCATTTGTTTCAGGGTTATAGCGACATATCAATGTCAAGAATCTTTGTGATTTTAACAAATACTGAGAAACATCTATCACCTATTGAAAATAACTAAAAATTTCAAAGTAACACACAACTGACGCAGGATATCCAAACATTTCAGACGGTTCACCAGTTTGATGTTTTTGATGTTTGTCAATTTGGAACAAAAAGTCATTTGATAATTTGAGAAACTGTTTCCGAAACATCACAAAGGAAAAATTATATAATCTGCGCAATTCAACCAAATTATAATAAGAAAAACACTAGGTAACCATGATTTTGGAAAAACTCGAACTTCAAGATAAACTTTGAAGAGCAGATGTAAAAAGCATATAGAAAAAAATTGAAAGATGTTCTTATCAATTGAGAAGGATTAACGGGAATTTCTTTTTTTAAGCATTCCAATTTTTGTAGAAAATGCACACGAAACAAATACTGAAATATTTCAGCTTTGCTTCTGTTTTTACTTATTTTAGCACAGTTATCGAAATATTGCTTATTTACAAAATGGATACAAAATTTAAAATAAGTCCCCTCATTACTTCTTTGCCACCTAATCGTGACATCATAGCATCTATGTTTATTTTTTATAATGGTTTTTATCACTGTCTCATACCTTCACTCAACTTGATCATAATTTATTGGGGAAACATTAAGTTTTTGATGCGTATGCATCATGCACTGGATAGCAGTGTGCTGTTTTCGGATATAGGTGGCAGTTAACAAAACGTATACAACAAACATGAAGCCGTGGACGATGCTGCTCAGCTCCTTGAGTGGTTTAAAGGTATGTCAAAGTTATCAACAACAATAATTTTCAGTTATTCAAAATAGCAGTCTCCGTATTGTTTGAATTTTATCTGCACGCTGTGAGATTAGGATTACTATCAGGGCATTACAATATAACCTGAAGCAAAATGTTGCTCGCAAAACCTGTTGTTCAGCGATTGTAGTGAAAAGGAGCTCACTGACAGCTGATTCTTTTTCCTTCAATGTATTTGCTGATGTGAGACAAGTCTGTTTCATTTAAGCCGTGAAACACAACTAGAGCTTCAAATATTTTAATTTGTTTGATTCTTAAAACAAAAAGATGTTACCGACAACCATTTTAGTGACAAGTCCTTCTGTAAAACACTTCTAGAAAATTTAGAAGCTTAACCTAAGATTGAACCAAGCTTGTACAAGCACAGTGCTTTTAGCTGGAGCAACAAAGATCAGGTTGTGGTATCAGATTTGTATTCTGCGTTATGTGCGAGCTTTATGTTCTGCGGTGGAAATCTAGTTGCTTGTTTTCCGTCTAATAAGTTGTTTGTATTCCGTCCTTTTCATCTTTATAATAAACTCATCAGTGACAAGCTTCATTGATAAATAATTTTTATTTCATGTAATCGAAACTTTCTTTTCAAGCAAGTAGCATTTTTGTTCGTAGAAATACTCTTACCCTCAAAACCACCTGACCAACCTGGAGTTGCTCTCTTTTCACTTATTTTGAACTTGATAGCACACAGAAATAAAACCATAAAAAATCAAGCTGAAGATATTATTGCATGCTTGGAAACAAGTTAAATATCGCATCGTGAACAAGCTGAAATGATTCTTATCTTTATTTTAAAACAATATTTGGAAGATTTTTAAAAAAACATTTGGAACATTTTTTTTCAAATATTTAAGCGTCCATATTATTGTAGAATCAACTTTTGAATTTTTCAGAATCACTATTTTGAATAAATCCAATCAACATTGCTCAACAACGGTATGCAAGACGACGTTCGGTTTAAAGATGTGTTTGTTTTTCCAGAACACTCTTTTTCATTTGTACCAGTTTCTTGTGATTGACAAAATTGTTGCTACATATTTCTTGCATCAGAAAATATTTTTTCACCATCTGCGGGTCTGCTGGCATATACACAGTTAGGCAGTAGCATGCACAATGAGCATGAAGGAAAAGCTTTACGCACAGCGCGCTTTGCGTAAAAGCGGTTGACTGCGGGTAAAAAGTATATTAATAAAGGTGATAGGACTATTTGCGGTAAAAGATATGCATCAACACTTTTGCATTGCGTCAATATACAAATATTCACAACAGGTAGTTTGATCAATGACTTGTATTGCAAACAAACAGAAAATCTTTTTTGTTAGGATAAAAGTTGTTTTAAAACGTCTGCAAGAATATGACCTTTTACCAATCTTGAAAATCCTACGGGGAGGCAGTGGTTGCGCTTTAATTAAGGGTTGGTTTCCAACGTCAACTTATCATCAGATTCAGCTGATCTAACTATCTAAATTTTTATCATTGTTTTGCCTACTTTTATACAATATATGTGCACTGGAGGCACTGAAATTCCCACTATTTTTTGTAACATTATGAAATATTACGCAACCCTAGCGACCTCATGCTCAAGAGCTATTTCTAACAAAACGTTTGCTGTGGGTACAGTAACGTATATTCAGAGAGCAATTTCATTGGCTGAAATAAAGGATCAATTAAAATCAGCACCAACTTTACAGCACAGTCATTAATACTTGCAATGTCCATCTACGAAAGTCACAAAAATAGAGATGTTTAAAAAGGTGGTGTAAGTAATAAGGATTTAATAGAAGGGTCTTTTAGTTTCACATCTGTGTAATTACACGATATCGAAGTAAACCATAGCATTCTGGAAAAAAGGCTGAATGGTTGCACAATTTTTTTTCTCTTAAGAAGATTTGCAGGATTAATCAATTCAAAGGCTGTGCTTTGCTTTCACCATTGCGCAACCTACAGCGTTGTGTTTTCTAAGCACACAGCAGGTTGTGTGTTCAGAGCACACAGCAGGATCTTAATTATGCCTATTTTATCATTCAGAATCAAATCGAATTAGTAGCATTAGGCGGAGAGATAAGTACTTGTAACCTCGCACCAATTCACTTTCTACACTTTTGCCAAGCTTATGTACTGTAATGTTTTCAATTATCAGATGTTTAGAAAATCGACAACATGTAAAATATTTCAAAGGGCCATCGTTGCTTCAGCTACTGATATTTAAGTGAAGCGAATGAAAAAATCAAATGATGAATTCCTCATCGAAGGAAACGTTTATCGTAGAATGTCTCGTAGCTGCAAACTATTTGTAAAAATTTTGAGTTCATCACACAAGCTTAGAACAGGGGGACATTCCAAAGTATTTTGCTCCTTGCAACAAAGGGGTAGTTTTTATATCACGTTTGATTTTGTTTGTTTTTTGATGAATTATTATGTTCTATAAATACTGAAACGTGATTGATGTCACTGGAATATTTGCGGAAAGTTTTATCAGATATAATTTTTGTCTTTTCGTGTGGCATGCAAATTATTTCCGAAAATGCAGGGTGACACAAGAAAACAGAACCCATAAAATTTTTATTAAATCCTGCAAAGATCCAGTAAACTTCAAGCAATTCGCAGATTTTAAACTTCAGTCTGTGGACAACCATTCCCCAAAGTTTCAGTCACTGATGTCCCTTCGCATAAAAGTCATGTTTGTTCCAAAATATGCTCCAAATGGCCTCCACGGCGTTGGAGGAAAATTGGCATACGTCGTGTAAAATTGTCAATTACTCGAATACATTCTTCTCTGGGTACACGTTTTTCCATGTCCACCTCCGTAAGTTTTTGCTTTATTTGGATTTGTTAAGGATGTACACGAAGGTCTTAGATTCCCCGCAATTGACTGCGTCGTCTAAGTGAATTTTAGGACTCCGACCGACCGAGTCCCGTACAGCATCAATGTTTCTTTTCGTCACAGCACTCATCGTCCGACCGGAATAAGTATCCCTCTCAGACCTTTTGAATTAAGATTTTGCACAGTCCCATTTTCTCTAAACTTCTGAATCCAGTAAAAAATTCTGCATTTTGATGGAGCACGAAGACACTGAAACTTTCTCCGAAAACTTGCTTGCACTACTTTGCATGATGTGTTAGCGAAATTGGCTTCCACGCAAAATGCTTTCTCTTTGGTTGACCAAGACATGGTGGGAAAAAACAATTATTGCAATATTTCATGCACTACGTATACTACTACAACCTGAAAAAGAAAAGAGGAATAATTAAAAGTAAAAAATGTATTTAAAGATTTGTGGGTGCTGTTTGTTTTGGGTCACCCTGTACCTTTTCAAATTTTAGCTTCATTGATTATTTTTTTCAAAATTGAAAGAAATGCAGTTTACATTTGCAGTTTGCTTGTCGCATTAATGCAAAATGCTATTTTAGTCCTGATTGATTGTTTATTTGTTCAGTTAACGTGTTTTATTGCCGTAAAGAAGTTCCAGTGTTATTTTCTGGGTTTTGATTTTTCCAGATCTGTAACTTGAGACTTTCAACCCTTCCTAGAGACTTTTCAAAATAGAAATGAACATCTTTTAATTAATTTTCACCACCAAGCAATAATGGGAGAGCATGTTGCAACGGAAACTTTTCTGAGTGAAAGCTAGAAAGTTGCAAAATATCAGACAATAGCTTTGTTTGTTTTTGCTCTTAAAAAATTCCCAACAAAACACAAAAATCATAAAATATAAGTAGATAAATTCGATCCTTCGTCTTAAATGTGTTCTCACAAAATTGTTCTGCTAAAATTAATTGTTTGTTGCAGTTTAATCAAGTGCTTATAAAAATTATGACCCAGCTGATTTTTGTAGAACTGTCCATTTAACCAGCACGCTATCAGCCTGGACAGCTTTGGTAAGGGTCAGAATTTTGTACAGTAAGCTGTTGGTTTCTGCTAGTATCAGTCACAGTTATGACTGACCGATCTGCTCGGAGTCCAAACGACTGTTTTGGTTAAACGCCCAAGTGCATCGCTGTGCGCTGTAGATTTCATCCATGTAGTAAAGAGCAATGTCTATGGTAAGAAGTCCTTTCTCAGGAAAGAATCAGACACTTTAAGATCTTACAGAGTATTTATTTCGCCTACGATGTAGGCATCATCAGCTCTTAATATGACAGACATACTTCAACAAACGATCACTCCATGCCTTGTGAAGATGAAGACGTTGTGTATACATCTTGTGTTTATTTACTTATTCATTTAGTTTTTGAATATACATTGTATCTTTGTGAAATAGGTCATCAAACATAACGTGGAAAACTGATAAACTATTTAATTTTTTTTAGGAATATTGACATTATCAACGGCATTTCTGATAAAATATGTATGTATTTCGCTAGAGCCTCTGCAGGATTCCGTGTGAATTGTCATGCATGAGTGCAGTTCTAAACCAGTGGTTTGCAACTGGTGGGCCATGACGCTGTTTCCAGTGGGTCACAGAGCTGGGAATAAATCAGAATGAAAGCATTATGACATGCGTATAAGGATGTCATTGTGATCAATTAAAATAGACAAATAGCAAAAAAATCGATCTGAATGTTACGTTTGTGACATACCTCCTACTTAACAATGATACCTGAAACTGTATTTACGAAAATTGCTGTGGCATAGCATTGCAATTGTTATAGTACAGCAGCTAATGCTAACCTAAAGTTAGTGTCAAAGCTATGAGGTTATAAGCTTTGGGCCACCACCAATATCTTTCCTACAGTTGAATGGGCCATGAGCAGAAAAAGGTTGAAAGCCTGGGTCTAGACTTTCGTTTCATAATGATCATAAAAGCATTCAAAAGGAACAACAAGTGCAACTGACATTTTGAGGCAGTTTTTAAGTCAGATGTTTCATGATTTGCTGACCTCCGTCAAACACCGTTTTACCATAAACAAATGCCTTAAATTAGAATCGTAGCATTTACTGGCACAACCAACTTACAAAGGCAGTAAGCCTAGTCACCAACGTCAAAAGTGTGTAATAGAATTTTGAACAGCTTAGATAATATTTTTAACAGATGTTATCGACCAACTTGTCCGTCCAACAACTTGTGAAGCCGATTACTGCGAAAAAATCGGAGTAATTTTCTATTAACCCTTTACGCTTCACCAGAAGTACTATAACCAGATCTTGTCATGCAACTGAGAAACAAATGCAATGAACGATGAACACGCGAAAGTCCGATAAATTATCGCACTTCAACGTGAGCTGCGATAAAATCGTTGCATGGTAATTCGGCAACAAGAAAATCTTCCAGAACAGATGCTGTCTTTCTTGAAAACTTTTGCTAATCTGAATGCAAAGAGTTTCTAAAGACTTTCTGAAGTGGAGAAATAATCATTAAGTTAACAAGAGTTCAAGTTTATGTGAGATGCTCACAGTTGTTATGGAGTCTAAAAAAGAAGGACCATAGTTGTTATGACGAGCTTTTACTTGTTCTTTCGTTGCTTGAAATGATTTAAATTGTGGCGCGTGTCTCTTTTGTGCACTGAACTCTATTTGAAACAGTCTGCACGTAAATATGCGGCTACAACCAACTTATCAAATAGTAGCATGAAAAAAACATATTCATGTCTACCACACGAACAAACCAATAAAAGCGTAGTTGAGAAGTAATCTTTAAACTCTCCAAATAAACACAGCTTTTCTGTCGCGAAGTTTCTCAAAATATTTACTTTGATTAAAAACCTGCATTCGTCGCTTTCATTTCTTGGAGTGAACAAATTACACGTTTTGTGAATGAATGGCTTTTGAGACAAAACACGAGAATAATTATTTTAGATCGGATTTATCATTCGATGCATAATCTTGTCTAATGCTTCTTCTTCTAACCATAACCTCAGCATTCAATTACTTTCTAATAGTAGAACTGCATTAAAGAAAAATGTGTGTCTCACGTAAAGCTTATTTTCATTGATTTCACAAAAATACCTGTCCGCAATGAGGAAATCATGGGTGAACGAACTTTGGCTTTATATACATTTTCCAACCCTTCATTTATTGTACATGAAAAAAGTTTTTTTGGGCACTTCATAGTTTTTGTTTTGGTTGTGTCCACGCGTCACCTATGTTATCTGATATAAAACCTGCTTTACCAAAGATAAAAAACTGCCTTGCAAAAAGATTTCAAACTAAACACTTAAAGAATAAAATGTTTCCAAAGCAAGTAAAATAATGAAACAACTAACAGCATGGGGAAAAGTTGAACAAAACAAAGAAATAGAAAAATGCAGTGTGTCTTGCCTACCTCTGTTTCATGTCTACATTTTACCAATGTAATGAGTTCCAGTGAGTAATTGTTTGCTAGAAAACAGTTTTTCAACTTATAACCGTCGCTTAAATTGTTTTGTGTCAAGTTGTTAGAAATTTTCGTATAAATGTCTGTGTCTTGATCTTATCTCGTCATCAAAATACTATAATCCTTTCGACAACCCCGCATCGCTGAGAAATTATAAGTCTATTGTTTGCTTCTAGATCGCTTTAATAAGCCTAATTACATATGACATATCCTCTCATTAGAAATGCAAATGTTATAAGAATGTTGACACTTTGACTCCATGAACCTTTGTAGACCAGAAATTCGAACGAAGTATTAAAAATTGAAGCAATTTCATTCAATACATTTAACATTTCGTTCCTATTCCGAGACTAATAATGCATCTTTTATGCTTAAATCACAAAATATATCAATTTCATTTGGTTCATATCAAACATCTAAATTTCACTTATGCTAGAGTTCGATTGGAGACTTTCGTGCAGAAAGTGAGGTGTCAGTACTGTTTGAATTGATGTTGGGACTTGTTGAAACTAACTGCTTGTGAAACATGGTGAATTTAGAATTTTTGTTGAGCAGGATTTCCTTCCATTAAAATTCTTAGAGCATGATATGCTTTAAACAAACTAGTAACTTAAAACCTAGTTGGATCTGTAAGAATAACTAGAGTGAGCGGTTGTAACTCCACTTGGTGTCATGTGGTTTTAGCTAATCCTCCAATATGTCTGGATGAGGTCAATTCGTTCCAGGTTCAGTTCATTTGAAGCCAAATAAACCGTCACAGAAGGAAAAATTAATGCTAGTAAATGGATAAAATGACTTGATTATGCAGATCAAATCTCCCCTATCAGATTACAAAATATACGAAATCAACGTCATTGCATGTCCTGGTTCTCAAATACTAGAAGTAAGGCTTTCCGCACCACATATTTTTCTTGAGTCTTTTATGTATATGCTTCTGCGATGGTAACGCAAACTTCACTTCACACAATTTTACTTCAAATGTTTATGTGCAACACATGGCAGTGCCAGTCGCATATACTAGTATTGCATTTCCAAGAATGCAGACGTTTGTGAGATTTTGGGCAGTGACTTGTGTTTAAACATTCCGTGGGTCTGGGACCTTCTCCAACAGGCATTAATCATTTATTCCGTTGTATACATCTTCATTCACCAGCTATTTTCTCACTTCTATCTTGAATTTTTCCTCGATGTGTGAAATTTATCCTCATCATTAGTTCTTTTCAGTTGCTGAGAAAGCTATGCAAGAGTTGATTTCAGAATCTGTTCTTCACCTGTAGCTTGTTCATGCATTCACTAGCTGTTAAATGCTGTAAAACATTCTTGACTATGACCTTGAAAAATCTGTTACTGTGTGAACTAATTTTTGTGTACTAATTCATATTACCTCTGATAAAAGCAAATAAAAAAACAGAAAAATCTGAATGGATGTGATTATCCGGAGCGTTCGAAAGAAATCATCGATACTTTCAGCCTTTGGCTTTATACTTTCCACGGCCATCTGCAACTTGCTTCTGTGTAACAGAAAGCTTCCAAATCATGTCCTATACATTAGAAATTTCATCTAATAAACCACTTGAAATTTAGACTAATACAATCGAAACGGTTGACTTTACAATAAATTGACACACATTGAATGACTCAGCATTGCTTTGTCAGCTGAAAGTCAACCTTGTGCAAACAAACACTGTACTGAGACACAAGTTTCCAAAGATTCTTTTTTATTTGTTGAGAACAGAAATCCATAAAGAGACAAATTGAAATGAAACCAGGAAAGCATGCTGAAAATCGTAATTCAACTCTTAAAAATATCATATGCACTACAGTACATCTTTGGTGGCATGTCGATGATTTTTTTCAGCCCAAAAACCTTCAATTGAGTTAAAAACCTCTTCACTGGTTGCCGCCAGTTGACACAACAAGCGAAAGGTCACAAATACTTTTTAACTGGCTTTGCAATAAAGCGAAAGCATTTTTCTTGAAGTGCGAACAACGTCAGTCGACAAGGGGTTAAAACCTCCACCACTCACGTCTCATCATGGACAGCGCACTTGTAACCTAAACTCTGCCACACGCAATGCCACGCAAGCGCGAGGAATTTCAGCTGTGCGACAGTGACAGCAGTCTAGCACCGTCTGATCCTAATATAGACGAAACAAGTAGATCTCCTTGATAGATACAGGAATATTTTGCCATGAAGTAAATGACATCATTATTTTCAGCAGATAAACAATGAGTACCATGGCATTATGTACATCCGTTGCTATTGTGTTTAGAACTTGTGAGAAACAGAGGCCGATTTTGTAGCAAGGTAAGGTAGATAGTATTGCTTCTTTAAATAAACAAAGATAAAAAAGGCATAAGAGTGATGGCATCGATGCTTGATAGATCTGACTTCGGTTGATTTGGTAGCTATTTGCATAAGTTAATAATTCATAAATTGTAAGATATATGCAAGAAGAATATTGAAAAGCTGGAAATTCTGTTGCAAACAGTCAAACCCATGAAAAAAAGCTGCAAAAAGCAAGCATAGCAGGTGAATCAATAGCAAACTACTTTTGTAACTGCAGTCGTGAAACTTTCGTTGATTTAGTTGTAGGCAGAAGATCAATACAAGAAACAGATACTGCAAAATGGCGGATAGTAACACTATGCTTGATTTAAGCCCCTGATAAACCTGCCAACGTTCAGTGACAAGATTTGCTGGTAATCTTCTGTGCGTGTATTTATAGGAGTTTTCTGTTTTATGATTGTGATTACTGTACATTTTAGGAAAATAGAAAATTATTTTCATATCTATAATATCTTTAACCTAAAGCCAGCCTTAAGTATAAAATACGGTTATGCTAGCATGTTTATTGGCAATAGCAGCCATTCATTTTAAAATGTTTACAGTTTAACAAACAATTTGCAATAAAGTATCAATAAGTCTAGCTAGACCATCCAGCTATTTCCAATTCCATAAACATGATTATCACGTAACAAGACCTGCTTTGGAACTGCTGTATCAGTCTGCAATGCAGGCCAGGAGCTCCAAGGCTTGTGTCTTCAAGTTAATTCTTAATCAGAACTTGATAGAAAGATCAACATAGCCGTATGTATTATTCAAAAAAGTAAATAAATGCCTTTAAAAATTGCATTGCTCTGTCTGAGGCAAACGTCAAGGCCTAGGAGGTGCTGCATAAAATAGCTGTTACACGAGGCCTTGTGATGATATTGCTTGGCATCACGGCTTGGCTCGAATTATTGATTCTATAGCGCAAGTGTGTGCTGACAATTGAAAGCTCACTAAGTGCAATGAAAGACATGATATGATCTACGGGAGTGACAACCAGCTCTGGTTAATTTGCCACGGATTAGTTCCGCTATCATGATTGCAACAATGACATTAATTAATCAACAGGGTTTGAAAAAATGTTCAAATCTAGTTGCAAGCTGCACCTACTCTCACAGCGATTTAAGCAGTAAAATGATTGAAGTATGCGTTTATCCCAGTGAAAGTCAAACAGAATTGGACTGAATGAATTACCCACCGGAGTAAAGGAAAACAGTTTGCGGCAAGCTACGTACATACTTGCTGCCTGTGCGAGGTAATCCAATGATGTGGAGACGAGTTTGGCCACTCAGCCTGGAACTAGGTAGATTTTGAGCGGCACAAATCATTCGTGAACCAAATTTACGGGTGGTTAAGTCCGACTATTGGTTTCCCTATGCAAAAGACTTTTCTTTTTTTCTGTGAACATGGTGTGCAAAAACAGATTTTGCTGCAACTAAAACAAATGATATTCTATCTCTCAAGTAAAAAACGTAGAGCTTCATTGCACATCTAAGAGGTCAGATATTAATTCCAAGAGTTTGTGGGAAATATTTTACTTTACAAACCATACAGAGTAAGGTTAATACAAAGAAAATGTTCATTAAAATTGGAAGAGGCGGTTACTCATGAGCTTGGCCATATGACAATCAAATTATAAAAAGTGTTTTAATACGAAAACTTTGAAATAGGGCTCAGTCTACGTGTGACACCACTTTGAACACTTACCAAATCAGACCAGTACAAGATTACATAATGGTTTGATTTAAAAAAATATGTTGTACGACTAAAAGGTGCAGCTGTTGTTTCAAATATTTTTACTATACCCTTGTTTTTGCTAATATTAGTATTTCTGTGACTTTCTTCCCTATCCCCTAATTTTCATGTACTTAACTTCTTTCACGTTGAAATCATTCATACAATTTTTCTGGTATCAAAGTATGTTGTAGATGTGATTTATGAACTGATAGTCTGTTTAAGATAAAGTGGCTCAGTCAGACAGTTGTAACTTAAAGAAAGCTTTGTATGATTATCTATAAGAATAGCAGTTTAGTTTAAGTTGCTGGACTCAGCGAAATCTTCTTTCCAGAATTGCTTTCAGAAGATAAACACAGATTTTATGATCCACACTTCTACCAAAGTTCGACGGAATAACAAACCGTGTTTCATGACATCATAATGACATGGAGCGTGACAGCGCTTGTCAGTGAGTTGCACTAATTTCAACGCAAAACGTGAGAATCAGCTGAATTTATCGTTATTCAGGAGCACTTCGATGGCACTAAGCCTTTTTGTGTTAAATCATAAAGAAATCACTATTCAGATGAACTTTGGAACTAACAGAAGCCTGATATATGCATAATTATGGCAGCTTCATCGAAGTATAGGTAGCTATTCACATGTTTGCTTGATCAGACCTTTTAGTCAATTGAAATGCTTTTATTTCTAACGCGCATACTAATTACAAGTTGGAAAGGACCCGAATGGATAGAATAAAGCTGTTAAAAGATATTCGAAGTATTTGTGACAAACACTCTCCATCAGTTTTTGTAAAAATCTTGTTTCGCCCGCACAGCAGTTGTCTAAAACTTTTATGTTTCTATTTGGTTTCAACAATTTTCTATCTGCGATGATTGACCAATTCTGATCCAACATTTTTTTCGGTGAGACACTCCTCGCTTTTAGCATAATCTTTGTAATAAACCGAGGTTCCGCAAACTTTTAATGATATTTTGCTGGAAACTGAAATAGAAATAGGCGTCAGTGACTGTGAGATTAGATTACATAGACAACAAAGTTCTATGAAACATTGTCTTGAAATCACTGTTTGATGGCTTTTTAAATTTATTAACTTCTGTTGATTTTGTTCTTAATGTATGCATATCCATCCACGTCATAACATATGCAATTTCACTTTTTGCTTCCCAACACACATGGCCGGCCTAGTGTCGGTTGGACTGATTGTTTCCAATCGGGCGCCGAACCCAAGGAGGACAAGCGCCAGAGTGGAGTTTGGGTCAAATCTGAGTTCGTCCACAACACAAAATTTATCGTGCAACACACATTATGTGACACCGTGGTTTAATATTCCACGAATTCTCAAAGAATATCAGTGATAAAGATTTTATGGACCTTTTTTTACAAACTCGGTAGTGTTTTTAGCTTTGAGGCGTGCTGTTCACCCAATTTAACAACTTTCCAGTTGTATAATTCAACTTTCCAGTTATATAGTTAACGCCTGCAAGCCAGGAAGTCCTGGTTTAACACTCGGAGCCAGACATTATTATAAAACAAAGGCTTTAAGAAAAGCAGTTTGAAAATTGAGGTAGTGAAAATCCTACATTTTGAGGCTCATCACTTCTCTTTGTTATGTTTTTATGTTCAATAAAAAAGGCTTGTTGAAATTAAGGATTTAATCATATGACTCATAAGAACTGGATTGAAGCAATTTTACGACAAATGTAGGATTGCTTCAGCAGTAATGCTTTCTAGAAATTTGTGTTTTTTCCTTTTTATGTTTTCCTGAACAAAAATGAAATATTTAAAATGTATTCTTGCCCTGATGCTACTGTTTTTATAAACCTGTGTTTTATACAAGCTAATCTCAATGCTGTATTTCTTCTTTAGAATCATTCCACGTGCCCTTACTTAGTTTCATCTTAGTTTCATCTAGGATTTATTCACTTAGTTTAGTATCATTTAATTCCATTCAACAGACCTTAATGCTAAAGCTTGTTCGTTATCTTTGAGCACAAGTGAAATCCACCTAAACGGGACCCTGACAGCATAATACCGATTCTATCACTACAAGCCAGTCACAAATAGTCAAGCAGGTTACTTAAGATGCCCGAAAGTGCAGAAATGGGCTTAAAATAATACTATCATGCGAGTTAGCTGTGCGTATGCTTTTTTGAGTATGGTGTGTAACCGAGACGTCTACATTGCTTACGCAACCCGATGTCAAGCCAAATTTCTGGTCTCTGTGAAATTTCCGACCTATTAATTATTGTTTGTCAGTTATTTTGCTTCTCAGAGTAAAGGAATAAAGTTTGGCGATTACGTTTTTGATTTGTGTTGTGTAAATTAAAACTTTTTGGAAAGATGTCAGATACCCATAACAAGCTACAGTACGGGAACAACTATAACCACTGAAATATATTAGACGTGGTCTTAGACCTCAATTATTTATATTTTTCTAACCCTAACCTGACACACTTACCTAAACACCAAACCCTAAGCCCTCATCATCAGTTTTATCAGCGTATTTGATATGTTAGAATATTACTCTGTGCATGCACACATGGCATGAAGTCAGAAATTTCACATGCCAAAAATTTCGCTTGACACCGGGAGACATCAATGAAAGCGCGTCCATTAAGGGGTGCAGTTGTTATGTATAAAAGGCTGTACTTAAACAGGTCAGACTGAATCAGAGATCAAAAATAAACTCTTGAGCTTAGTTTGCGTTAACTGCAGTAATTGGATACACAAAGCTTTGAATGATGCTGGCGATTAGTGCCCTGTGAACACAAGTCGGAAAAGGCTGTGCCGGCATCGGGCCAAGTAACCAGTTTTGAATATAACTCAAAATAGATAATTTGAAAAGGAAGAAAAGAAATATTTACCTTCGCCTTTTAGAAAAGTTATATTTTTACTAAAGTTTTTGACCGTAAAACTTAGTTAGTATTCTATTTGAATTTATCCCAACAATTGTTTTTCTGACTGCACATTTATCACGCAAACGGAAGTTGCCGCCACCTTCACAAGACCTTGCATAGGATTTTGAGTGGTCACTTATTTTGACAAAGATCGTGCGGCACCCTGCGACGGAATATAGAAGACACCATTTCGTACCGCGGTAAGCCGATTGCAGCCACTGTACAGCAAATAAAACGTTTGCACTGCGGTAATCTCTGGCGGCAGCTATCTACTGCCACTATGTGGCGCTAATGAAACAAAGCTGAATATACAAAAGTTTTGGTACCAGAATCTGATTCAAAATCATTGTGGTGCGGTATTAACAGAGTCTTGTTTACTTATATGCGTTTAATTTCTTTCTCCGTAACTGGCAAGAGCGATAGTGACGACTAAACAACAGCTTTTAATACCAAGCAGAGTGTAATCATTTCGTCTGATATGCTTGTGACAATATGAACGTACTGGTAATCAGTGCACTGTGTAGTGATTTAGCGCTGCCAAGACCATTTTCTCCTCATGAGCATCTTCTGCAACTCACCAAAGCAGCACTGATTATTTAAAATCTTATTTAACCCGTTGCTAAAAAATAGACGCAAAAGTAGGTATACTAAGAACGCGGTCGTCCTTATACCTTGGAAATAAAGTACAATTGAAATTTTAGATTACAAACAAAATTTTGTTGAATGCTTTCCATTCTTTGTTATAGCAGCTTATTGACGTTTGAATGTATGACATAGTAAATGTGAAATAAAGCGTTGATACCGTCTTACAATTTTCATATCGAGTCCCTTGAACGGCCTAAAAAATGATGACTGTTGAGAGGCACAGCTGCTTTCATCTTATTCTAAACACCACTTACACTTTATTGAAATAAGTAGTTTCACAATGGGTTAAGGAACTGTAAAATTGCACTTCACTCTCATAAACGTAGTTCCAGTGAGAGTTGTAAACAATCAGTAAAAATAGTTTTTCCAACAAAATTCCAAATGGCCAGGTTTTATTTTGGGTTCAGCAGGTAATCTTCTTAACTGCACTTTTTTCTGAAGTGTTAAATATTCCTTTGAATTCTACCAAGTTTCTCTATTTTGGAGAAGCCATCACAGTGTGATAGTTTCACAGACAAGTGCCAACAGTAAGGTCATCTAAACATTTAGTCGCTAGAGTAAAAGCTTGACGATATAACCCAGAAAAACTAAAAAAATGTAGAGTTTGAAAAAGTGGCCCGAATTTTTTCGATCTCTTCGAATATGTTCACGTCATGGAATTTCTATCAAAGCAAGATGAAAACAAACCTTGTTCATATTTAATCGAAAAGTGAGAGCATGATATACGACAAAAAGGGCAAGTTTTAATGAACTTGTTATCAAGCAAAGCCGACTAGATTCAACATTAAGTAATTCGTTGCAGGCAGCATTGACTAAACTTACATAGTTCAACAAAACAGTCCACTGCATCGTCAATGTAATCAGGTGTGTTTGCTTTCGTGTACAAGCTTCAGCACGGTCATCTTACAGTATGTACAACTTATGCTTACCTACCTATCCAAATGAAATCTTCGTTGATCGGAAATGCTCAGCCTACTGTAGAAGGTTTCTTTCAGCTACCTGATCTGGAGTTTGAGTTCTGAAAAGCTAGGTCAGTATTAGTGTTATCAACGAGGTTGCCGTATACAATAAACCGCCATCTGTTATTGTCAGTCAGGATAACTTCAGATCCAGTTGCGGGCATTCCCATGCTTCTCATTGCTGTCTAACCACCTGCATGCAAACATGCAAACTACTGAGACAATCGCCAAAACAAATTGCAAGCTTTAATCTGAGAAATGTTTGAAGTTTTCGAATAACATTTTAAAATCATTCGCATAGAAATTTTGGCGTATGGTTACGTGAAATATATTTTTACCACACAGAAAAAGTCAAAGAAGTTAATTTCTCCCATCTCATTTTTTTATCTCGAAAACTTCTTTTGCTGTGATAAATGCTCTGCTAGTCTGTTCTGAGCAGATTTTGGTAGATCTTAACCTACACTTGGTCTAATTCTAAAGTATTGCTTTAACTTGTATGGAACTATTACCTTTTTTAACAGACGATTTCATGAAAAATTGCAAAAAATCAAAGACTTAATTTCTGAAAAGGCAAAGTTTAATGGAGCAGCCATCTCCAAACGATATGGTGTTATCTGCTGTTATCGAAAACTTATATGGGGTCATCAGTTAGCTCGCAATAGCCGCTTGAGTCTTAAGCAACATGTAACATATGCGTTTGTTTCCCTCGCGGATGACATCGTGCTGGTCAGGAAAATGGAATAGTTTATTGCAAAAATCAGTGTTTCTAATAATTGCTTTTCCTTGAGACCTTGAAATATATCGTGCAGCAAAATAGTTTATCAGCGGTACTGTATTGTGACGACATAAATTGACATTACAGAACTTGCAAAACACATGTAACTATGTGCAAGCACAAGGCCGAGACAGCAAGTAAAATTGTTTTAAAGCAATTAGTTGCGTAGGAGAAGAATAAAGTTGCTTTGTTTTGAGGATCACCTCGCAATTATCGTAACGTAATTCGGCCAACGCTCATTATTACGTATCCCGCAGTTATTCTTGCGCAGAACCGCAAAAAGAGCAGTCGCCGTAAAAGCGTGGCTGCGTTCTTCGCCGCAGATTAACGGGAAATCGGAATGTTGATCAAAAGATAATCAGATAGAGTTAGAAACTGTTGGAGCCTGATCACGATCATGTCAACAACGATAAGACGGGCGCTCTCATCAAACGCACACACCTGCACGGCTGTGCGTCTTGCACCTGGGAAAGAGTAAACTGTACGTTCATCGTTTGTGGATAGTTGCGACGTTTAGCATAAGCAAAAGTTTTCGTGAAAACCGTTTCGTACTGCCATGCTTTTCCAAAAGTATATAATTTGGACTTGAACTTTCCATCATGTTGGAAGTGCTTCTGCAACCAGTCTTCATTACTTTTTATTCTTTATGTCTCTGAGATCCATTGGCATTTAAAAATATGATAAACGGAGAAGTAACTACTGAAGCAAATTTTATGCTTCAAATTATCGTCGTTGTGAACTTTCCTTTCCATTATTTGTTGGCAGCCAGTGCAGTTGGTGCCTCTGTTTCCAGAACAAGAGTCGGGTCGGGTGGTAAACGTCATGGAAAAACTTGTTGACGAAACAATAATGCATTTGCACGCTGCTGGAAATTAACTTCAAAGCTCAGTTCCAGATTCGTTTCAGACACACCGGGTCTCTGCGAATGCGGCACTTACACTTTGCAACAACTGCCAATCGCAGGCCGAGCAACATAACATTCGTTTTGGTCTTTACAATGTTTCGCATTTAATGAAAAAAGGTGGCGGCGGCAGACATAACGTGGCCGGGCATGATGAGCAGGTGTTTCTACAAGACTCTGCATTTGTACGTTTTGTTTGCTATGTTTATCATTAATTGTTTTCATACTCTGAGGTTGTTTCACACGCTGCTTCACGCCGATCTAATCGTGACTAATTTATGGCCAGCACTTGCACTGTGACGGAACAACCAGTGCGACTAGTTGTCGACTGCCAGCTACGCATCAGTGAGCAGCGAAAAAACACGACTGTGCTCCGGATCACAGGAAGGACAGGCTGCGAGTCGAGCCGACACGTCCACTTGGGAATGATGAATCGGTGCTTTCGCCAGGCAACGATCTTTTCTATTTCTTTTAAAAGCTAGAGCAAGCCGCTAGTGCTTAATCGCGCGTGGGGGTCAAATAAAGTTTGCCACTTGTTTAGGTTTGCTTAATAGTTTCGTCGTCGTCGCTACGAGCACCCGCTTCCAACCTTCCCCCTCCGCCCGCTGCATTCATTTACTCCACGCAGTAAAAACACCGACGCGAGACCGACCGCACTTCGTCAGCGACAACTTTGTTTTGACAAAGACAAAAATATTTTCACCGCTCTATGACTCTTGCATGGTTCATGAGTCAGATAATATTGCTTGGGAACAATCGTTTCTATATGAGGCTGGGTAAAACCTTTTTTCGCATTTCTGTTATGTTTTGCAAATCAGAATCCAGGACTTACGATCATATTTTAATTGAGTAAAGGTTAAATGAGTAGATCAATACTAGGTGGTGACCTTTCTCTGGGACGACCAGCAAATCTGTAAAGATAACATAGACTTTGTGCCATAATATATACGAAGATGGACCATTCTATGCACCATTTGACCGTTCTCCTCTTGACCACATAACTTCATAGAACACAGCAGTTCTGACCCACCAGGAACAGGAAAAAGTCAAAGCGATGAAACGCTATTTTGCAGACTTTTATCCGTCTCTCCACGTTCCTAATCCTGCCTAGAAATTGTCGCTAAAGTTACCCGGACACACCCTTTTGTCGATGAGTGAAACGTTTGATAAAACCAAAGAAAAAACGTGTGTGGCCATTTTCAGCAGATCATGCGGGGAAGACTGTTTTAAATATTTTAAGCAAGGGCTGTGGGGCGACACAAAATTTCGCAGGAGTTCTTTAAATACGTTTAGTCGCTGAGGAAACAACTAAGCTTTGGCCTTGGGGAGTGACCACCACAGAAATGTTAATCGCCGCTTTGCACTGCAGCCAGGCAATGTGGTTTTCAACTGTTTGTTGTTATCCCTACTAAACGTATTATCAATTGACAAAAATTTTTGCATCAGCACGCAACAATAAATACCCCAATAATTATTTTTCAACTAATCTGGTGAACTTTTTACAAACCAAGCACAATGGTTTTTGCTGATGTCATGAAATGCTATCTGCAGTTAAAGCTGAGTTTTTGAAAGACATTTTGTAAAAATTACAAAACTTATTTATTTGATGCAACAGTGTGGAGATGTCTGTGTTCAATATCGTCAATCAAATAAGTCTATAACCATTGAATTTTGTGAAGGTATTAAACAGTGAAAGCAGAATCTATATTAAGATATTTAAGATGTGATTCGTAACATGTGAAGTATTAAACACTTTTATGTGAAGTATTAAACACTTTTATCACTATACTCAAACAAACATGAAAGGCGCGACATCGTAAAAATTCAAAAAATCAAGATTTCGAACCGAATCAAGATTTGTTTCAATCACCGCAAAATTTACATTGTTTCCTGCACAGGACAGGCTTTTAATATAAACTAAAAATCTAAGCTTGCCAACCGCTTCCGAACAATCGGATTTTTTCAGATAATACACATATTTTTATTAGGAAAGCGTTTCCATGACTATTTTAATGAAGGTTAGGAGAAATTAGTGAAGCAGTTGATCAGCGCATGCTGCAAATGTGGTAAAAGTACGTAATCAACAACTGGCTTGAATCTTTTCAATTTTTTCAGTCATTTCATTCCCTGCAAACCTTAAGAAAAACATATCATTGAATAATATTTAATTTAGGTGTTCATGTTGTTTTGCATTGTCTCCTGCATGTACACCATAAAAGTGTTTATGCCACAAATTTCGCAAGCCCTACAAATTGCAAGTTGATAAGTTTACAGTCGTCTGGTCACCTTAATCAGCAAAACTTTTTCTTACTTTTACTATAGTTACTTTTACTATTTTTCTGCGTCAAACATAATGTTTTACGCTTTTAAATTGTTTGTAATTTCCTCTTTACTGTTATTTAACGTATTGCAGTATAACGGAATCTATTCGAGTGACTTGTTTTTGATTGATGCAAAATCTTTCTCCAAAAAGTTTTTGTTCTGTATTTCTCAAACTTTTTCTTTTTTCTCATTGCATTAGGAATATCTGCAGCTTTTTGACATAAAACAGAATGGCTATCAGTAGGTACAAGTTAACTGGATGCTATGTAGATTTTTTTTTAGTATGACCAGCAGCGCAGAGGAGGCACTGAATCAAAGGATTTGCCGATCATGAATACTGTTATGGCGTGCATGAAAACAAGCTTGTGTTTTAATATAAGTTTTGACAAAAATTTATAAAACGGAACAGGTAGCAGAGATTCTTTTTTTAAAGTGTTGCGATTGCCAGGAAGAAGGATACTGCAACAGGTGTTTTGTAGCAATCATGGCATCAGGCGCTACGCGCGATTAACTTGTTTATTTCGGTTGCTTGTTTAATAAACATAGTTTGCCCACCAGAATTTTTACCAGACAGCTTCGATCGGTTTGTTGTGTTAATTACTTTGTAAAATTTGTTGACTAGTATCAACTGTGCTTTCAAGTTTTCAACTGACACAGAAAAAGGTGCAATTTTGCAGCGTGCCTGATACTGAGCGTCAATAAATATATGCAACATAATCCAGCTCATGGTATTTGGAGTTGCACGGAAACCGCGAAAGACCTAATAAAAGTGCGATGTGAAAAAGCACTTCATAGGTTGTACAAATGTCAAGAGATGCACCTGTTGATTTTAACTTTGGGTGAATTTCCAAAAAATGCTGAATATCGTTCGACAGTGCTTTTGCTTGGCAAAACAGCTTAGCCACCTTTACCCCAAACAGTGACCATCTTTTAGTCCAGGTACACAGAGGCAATCAATCTTGAATAAGGCATCGCATTTTCACTTTTAATTTTGATAAATCACCTTTGCGGCCCATCCGTCAACATTCCACAAGAGTTCCACCAGACTCTCGCTCGAAGTCATTCAGAAGCGAAAAGCAGCAGCGTCCCGACCTTCGTCGAAAACGTTTAACAGTTTGACTTTTTCGGGATCGATACATTTTTTCTTTCAAGGCTGAGCCTCCAACTGTAATTTGGCAAATGAGAGACGTATCGATTAACAAATCTAATAAGATGTTATTGCTTGGCGCTATGGTGGCTTAAAGAAAAATTTTGTTCGTCAAAATTTGCTCGAATAGTCGAAGAAGAAATAGCTCATTGGAATTTCTGAAATGAAGCTATGGAAAATTAATATGTACAAAATTTCAAGTATTTTTCTTATACGACTGTAACTAAAACACAATCAGAATCAACAGTAAATTTCAAGCCAATACGGATTACTTAAAATTTTCGTATTGCAAACATAGATAAAGCTGCTATAGGAAATTTGTGTTTCACAGAGTATGTAAGTCCCACCCGAATTTTCAAAAGTTGGCAGAACTAGAAAATGAGCAGAACGCAAACTAACCACACTGAAATTTCCAGAAGGCCATTAGTAGAAAGACAAGCCTGAGCGGTTCAGAATCTCCAGCACGCAGCGACAGCAGTAAGCAGCTGTTTATAGCTTCTGCCCAGTCAAGTTATTTTCTCAATTGTGCAACCATAAACCTGTTTTTTCCTTTCATTGCCTGTTACACAAAAATCATACACTTTTACTGCAAACAAATCACCTTTGCACAAATTCAGTAGGTCATTTTAATTCGTGCTAATTTAATAGAGGTTTCTCTCGCGGTCGAATTCTGGATCTTTGATTAGAAAGTTTAGCAGTGAAGTTGCCCGATACATGTTTGCTTTAATGACTACAAAGTTTCCACAATTAAGTTTTTATTCGGCTATACGTAAAATTGTATTGGTAGAAAAAGCAAATAAAGTTTCACTGGCGAGTGACAAAGTAACAAATTTTTAGATCTGGCCCCAGCAAAGGAATATTTTTTAAATTATAGATATAAAGCAAACTGTTGGTCACGTCTCATTTCATTTTTCGCTCCGACCTGAGACCATTTTGTTGACAAGGATAGTTGAGAAAAATCCACTACATTTAAAAAAATGGCACAAACACAGTGTGTCCTGTGACATTGATGACTCAAATAAAGTCCTTCTATGATTATTTTCGTTTCATCTCTGCTAAAGATTTGAGGTAGAAGTTTATTCCATCAAACCTAATAGTGAAACTGATTGAACAAATTTTCGGAAAAGCTAGCAATCAATAGGCTTTAATCGATTCAAAGTGTTGTGGCCACCTCGCTTACATTCAACTCTTTTTACGATACTTGACGTAAACCATTTCCAGTGTTTTTACTCAGAAGAAAGTTGAAATGCGTTCGTTTTTGCGAAAACTACTGAGGCGATATAATGGAAAAGATTAGTAGTCGGTTTAAAGTCGTAAGAAATTGCGCTATGTCAGTTTTAAGCGTTTGTTACTTTTAAACAAAAATCACTTTGCTTCTATCAAGATAAGGTGTGACTTTAATAGCTCGAACTGAGCAACGCCATTGTGATACACAACAGTTATGTTGTCAAATCAAAGTTTTTCAGACAAAGGGCGGTCTGGCGAATTCACAAAACAGCATTCAAATATTTTTGATGAACATCTCTCGAAACTCCGTGCAAAAATATTTTAGGCAAAACAGACCAAAGTATCTCCATCACTCGCATGTTCGGCAAAAAGTGCTTTGTCAATCAAAGCGGGGAAGAAAGGCGTTTTGCGTTGCTGAAGATTGATTGATGAACCTGTCATATGCAAGAATAGCCCAGCCGTCTTGCCTGCTGTCGCAGCTGTGGCTTCAAGCAAACGGTTTTGATCAACTTATCTCCAGAGTTTTCCCTGCAAGGCACGCGAGCAAAGATGCTGCTGCTCCACTGTACTTTCGACACAGTTTCAAGATAATTTTGTGTGTTTTGGTCGATGTGAAGAAGCAGACTGGGACCACACACAGGCATGCAAATGATACTGAAGCGGATAAGCTGCGTTGCCACAAACAGCTGCATTGCAGCATTTCATCAGCCCAAAACAAATGTACGAAACTGCTGAGCACCACCTGAAGGTTGCAAATCATAAACATTTCATCAATTTCAGGTTCACAAACAGTGATATTTCAGACTTTTTCACCAGAAATTTGGTTCCTTTTTGTAAAATTAGCGCTCGCTTAAATTTTGCACTGGTGGAGGATGTCTGGTGTTTGAAACAATAGTAAAATGTACTTCAAATGGATTAAGATGAAAAGATATTAGAGCTGTGTATAGTTGGAGGCACGCCCAAATACTCATTCGAAACGTTTCCTTACTTGATAAAAATGCAGCAATTTTTTCCATTTCTTCCCACTCTTGTCAGGGCGTGTTGTGATTTGATGATTTGATGCTTTAGCAAATTAGCGAATCTTTAGGTTTTCAAAAAACAGGTCAAAGACGTTATAACTATTTCTAATCCCTACAACTCCTAGTCACTTGCAGTATTAATCCATGACACTGTGGTGCCTATACAGTACAATGCGTTTATGAACAAGTTTGGCGAACAGATGTGTCTGCCTATATTACACATGACTTTTAAGACACAGTGAGGTGTATTTGCTTAAGAAAATGAATCTGTTCAGTTTATTCATTAAGATAATTCAATTACTTTTTTTTCCCACTTTATAAAAACCTCAAAAAGTATTGCGGCTTACACGTTATAAACCACGAAAGCCTCAACGGCAGAGTCTTGTTTGTCGTTAGCAAATCTGATCTTGCTTTACACCATTTTCTTGGAAATATGCATATCCTAACAAAGCTCAGCACAAAATACTTGATAACAACGCAAAAAACATTAGTAACATTAATATATTTAAGCTACAACTTTGATTATAATTAAGTTGAGCGGTGAGTGTGTTGTTCGCTCAGATGTAGAAAATGTTATGGTAAGAATGTGTTGTCTCCAAGATGGTAAATTAATCAGGTTCTTGTGGAGCTCAGATAAGTGGACATGCACTTGACACCTCGAATGAGCGCAAACGTTTGCATGTTCTCAATTGTTTGCATTAGAAGATTAAACATTTTCGCAGATATATTTTTGTACCGGTAGCGCTTTTGCTATCAGTAAAGTTATCGAAACAAACTTTTACGTTGGGTCTGGATAACAGACGCATAGCTTGGGCCAATTCAGTCAAAACGAGTTAACTATAGTCAGCTTTGAGGTGACAAAACTGTTCACCGAGCAAGTTGTTTCAAAGCGCTAACTTAATTGGCTGCAGGTCATACATGGGTTGCGCTGCACAATAGTTTCGCGCCAGCCTCTTTGTGCTCCATACTGAAAAGCACAGACAAAAACATGGACCGTGTGTGGCTACCGAACTCGTGTGGCCACCGAACTCGTGTGGCCACCGAACTCGCATAATTTCAAGTGATTTACAAGATTTAGATCGCTGTCGGGAAAAAGCGAGTTTTGAAGTGACAAAATGATATGTCAGAAAAATTTGTTGCAAGCTTTCCACTGGCACTATGCTTTGTGATGGCCTCCGTACTAAGTAAGCAAATCGAAGCTGTTTAAAAAGGATTTGATTGCATTGTGTTGCAAAAATCCAAGTCCTTATGAAGTTAATTGATTTCACTGTGCTTTCACATTATATATCACTATGACGTATTTAGAGAAAAAATTTATTTCGTCATTATCAGACGCTGCTCAAGGGTAATTTGTTGAAAAAATCAGCCCTGCATCAATTTTATTGTAATACCGTAATTTTGAGCCGTTTGGAAGCAACTATACAACGTTTTCGCAGTTGGCGATTTGCATCAGCGGTTGTCAAGAGAAGATGGCGGCCGAAGGCATGCTGCGAGGCACAGCAGCACAGAACGAACTGGATTCAGACGCATCGCCAACCGACTTGGTTACACAAACACAACACAAAGTGGACGGCATTTGCCACCTAGAGCCTGACGATGATGACACATTTTTCAGCGAAAATAACGTCATCCGTAACGCACCGCTGACTGGAACTCCGGTAATTAATGGCAGGTTGATACTGAAGCAAGAAGTGATTCGCTTATTTAAGGAAAAAGAGAAGGAAATCCACATTGAAAAGCATCTTGATGAAAGTTCCTCCATTATTCGAACCGATGCTGTGAGTGTGCAGAACAAGGCACCACATGAACGACAGAACAAATACAGTGAGATGCAGTTGGATCATAATCCACTTACTGCTGGTAGCGAACTTGAAGAAAGCACCGAATGTCGGAAACTTTTGCTGAATGAAGAATGTGCTTCAGAAAAAAGTAAGAATGGGTACAGTTTAAAATGGCTGATGAAGCAGTACAGACGTTAATATTTTAGTTTCAATCGTGCCTTTTAAAAATTAGAAAGAATGCGAAAAGATTCGTGATTTTGTTAAATAGTGGGTGTAAAAAGGAATCTGCCACAGTATTTTTGATATTTGATTCTATTTGGAAAAAAAACGAAGCGAAGAAATTGATTGCCCGAGGCGAGGCTATCTTTCGATGCTAGAATGTGGCAAAGCACAGTTCAGTCTGGGACACAGTAACTCGTTCTAGTCACTTTCGCGGTGATGTTGTTTGAATAAAAATCGATTTTTGAGTAGCCTGGTTCTAGGAAAGTTAATTATGTTCATATAACAAATGACAACATGACAACTGCATGCAGGTAGAGACTACATGTCGCCTCATGATAAGTCTTTCTCTGCAACACCGGGATCGGAGAGTGCTTCCCCCGGGAGTTCGATGACGGCGTCGCCGCAAAATACAGATGCCATCCATCAAGGCGCAAACAGCATTGTTTCGCATACAAATCCGTATTGTAGGGATGAGATTGGATGCAAAGATCCTAAAATAATATGTGGAGTATCTGTGCAACAGGATAACACACAATTCCAAGAGGAATTACCCGAAAAAGGCAGAAATGAGAAAAGTTCGTTGAACAACACGCTTAGTTGGAATAAAAAAAATGGCGGCATGGAAAAAGCAAATGCTGCTCAACCATGTGAAAGGATCTTCCCGTGGATGAAAGAATCTCGACAAAATCAAAAAAAAAGGTCTGTCATCTCCAACACCTCCGGTGAGTTATAAGCATCGCATTTGGCAATCTTACAAGTGCAACGTGTGTTATCTTCAGCTCTTTATTGGTAAAAAACATCCTTGTTATTCGTGGCTTTTAGAAGGTTGTTGATCAAAACGCCCCACAGCGGTTAAAGTTTTTATTAAAATAAAAAAGATGTTAGCAAAAAAGTGGTTGATATGATAGTAAAAGATCATTCAATGCAAATTACATACATTATCGCGGTTAGTTTAGGAAAGCATAACCTTTGAGTTACTTCTTGGATCTGAATAGTATACATTGCTACCAATCTTAGATTTAGGCTACCTACTTTTCTACCATCATTTCGTAAAAAGTTTCAAAAGTATTATGGTATCGAGTTTTAATTCATTATGTAACGATCTAACAAGCAGTGCAGGGCTGTGAACGCTGTGTTTAGAACGTTCAAAAACTTGTTTATGCTATTTGATCTGTTGGCAGTCACCTTCGTCATCTTTAAATATACGTGTATCAAAATTTGTTCCAAAGCATATCAGAGTAGGTCGGAGTTCAAGAGTTTAAAAGTGAACAAAGGGATCATAAACTTAGAATGAATGAAAAGATTTGATCATTACATCGTTTGCCGAACATGTAGGACCAGACCTCTGACATTATTACTGCTGCTACCAAAGCTGTGCTGATGTAATCGCTTCTACAGAAAATGGAATTTTACTCTCACTTTGTGAAACGCACGTGCCAGTGAGGATGTTTGCTTTCGTGATAAAGTCATCCGCATCATTGTTGTTCCATCAATCCAAACCTACAACAGTCGAGTTAATTCGTTTGCAACGCCAGTTCACCAGTCAGCTACATCATGACGTTTGTGTTTGGGATTAAAGCTAACATCTGTTTAGACAGCAAATAACTTTCACTTAATCTTGTTGAAGTCTGACTGAAGTCGAATCAAGGTCAGACTATACTCGATAGATCCTCCAAAAGCTGCTTGCCCACAGAGTCATCCGATTATGAATAAAGTATAGCAAAAATTGCAGGTGGAAATATTTGCTGTAGGCACAGCATAAAAACAGGTTGAAAAAACTCAAGACAAAAAAACAAGGTTTTATTAAAATCGAACACAAACAAGCCCAGGAAGTAACAATTCATTTTTATCAATGCATCTATTTGGATGTTGATACTGATGTAACATTGTAACAAGGCTTTCTACGTAACGGTCTTGGTTTGTTTAGATTATAACTCCATTTTAAAGGAGAAACTAAACTTACTGAGCGATTACTTTCACGATCAACGTATTTTCCTTGGTCTTTTTTTAAACGAATTTTTCTTATGTGGTGTTTCACAATAACCCAGAAAAGACACCATCATAGAAAACAGTCCTTAAAAAAGCTCATTCCTTTCTATGCCCCGGGTGAAAACATTTTTTTGTCAATTAAAATGCAAGTGATGATAAAATAAAGTTATTTCTTGTTACTTAAAGTTTTTTATAGGAACGATTGATGAGAATAATGAAATAAAATTTAGGCGAAGTACAATTCAACTTGCAGAAACATGCAATTGCTTGTTACACTTAGATCTGCGAATCCCAAAATTTCTTAATTCTTTGTCCCTGCGAATGGGATATACTGATTATTTTTGTGTAGATGAGCTTATTTTCTGTACTGCTTAGAGTAGCGGACTTGCTAGCCACGTCAACTTTAATGATTCTTCGCCACACGATTCATCATTATTGTCTCTTTTGTCTTTTTAACTAAGCACAACAGCATGGCTTAAGGGCCTGTCAGTGTAAATGCAAAAATCATTGAGGAATATACAAAAGCACAGGTATACGTTGTGGCAAATATGATTCAAAGGATTGATACTTTACATCAGAATGATGCCCGTTACTTTGTTAACTTCAAACCAAGCGTGCAATCCTTGGCCATCTGAATCATGACGTATACTTCAGCAATTTTATTTTTGATGGGGTGGTGATAACTTAGTGTTATGGTGCTCAGCATTCAATCTACAGCTTGGCAATTTTGTTATGTTGTGTAATAGATTTCCTTGGGAATTAACTTAATACTGAACACTGAAATACAACACACTTTCAGCTTTCGCCTGCTGCCAACTGCAGGCAACCAAATACTGCAGAAATATTGCTTTTGCTTCTAAGCAGGCGTCAAAATGCGAGGTCTCGCTTAATAGTGAAGCGTGAGGTTCGAACATCATTTAAAAAATGAAATGCACTTTAATAAGTGTCCTTGAGACATATGCAGCTTCAGTGCGCACATTTTTAGCGAATCATATAAGATTCAATAGTTGAGTGGTTCCTGGTAAGCTTTGTTGGTGACCAATGTGGTTTAGTCCTTTGAGTTCTTTGTACATTTCATGTTGGTTTGATGAGGCTTCAAGCAGCAAGTTTAGATGGAAGCTTAGACAAAAAATATTTTCAACATTCGTACGTTTGCTTAAAATGTCAAAATGTAGTTCTAAATTGTTCAGCTAACGTTTCATTGCAACATGGCGATAACCTTCTTCAAAAGTAGGGCGCCACACCATGACTTTGGCAGCGCATCGGTGCGGCTAAATGTTTGTTTATTTATTTACCATTGCAGCTCAATAAAGTGTTACCCCTTATGAACTCGAGCTTCCCACGAAAATGAAAAGCACAACAGCAAGAAAATCAGCCATAATGTTCATAAAAACAATAAATGGAACCGCGGTGTATTCAAAATGAAATCAAGTTTCCTGAGTAAGAACATTGACGTTTTTTGAATACCACGAGGCTTAACTAAGAAGTTTAAAAAATCCATTATTTTACATCTAGGAGCTTTAGATAGAAATTGCTAAATTTTGCATCTTTTCCTGTATAAAATATCAGAGCTTAAACTTCGTTACACAATTTTTTACACATTGTGTCAGATTCGAACTTCAGTTTTTGCAAGTTACACCTGTTAAAAAAGTAGATTACGCAATTTTGAAAGTAAGTAACAATTCTTACCCAAACCTGATTGGTAATAAACAAATAGTCAGCAATCATTTTGTTTGGCTTAAAAATTGTCTGAAACAAATTGCCAGCTCTATTTAAAGTAAGACTAGTGATCTACTACACACATAAGTGCTGAGTGCTGGTCCCGTCCGAAGTTAGTTCATGATTCAAAAAAGCAAGCGTGCGTCTTTTGTTGTTGGTTACCAAGTAATTTATGATCACAACCTTGTGTTAAAATTGATCATGCTTGAAGCAAATGTAAGTTAAGAATGAAATATCACAGCAAAACTTTCAGAACCATTATACTGTAGCAAGCAATGAGACACTAACGTTGCACGCTGTGTTAGAAAGCCTAATTCTTAAACAACATTCCGAAGTAGTTCAGTGCACAAACGGATAGCACCCAAGGATTCCTTACAAGGTCTGAAAGGTTATTCATATTAGAACAGTCGTCAGCAAAGTTAACGGGAGCACTCTGAATCATGTCATTTTTCGCTTAAGCCGAAACAAACTTTCCACTCGTGCCTTCCTTGATTGAAGCAGTTACTGGTTTTGGCAGCAATTGCGCAGCTGTGGAGACCGCACGAAAAGATTTTGTCGCGATTAGAAATTTCACGGAAGGCTCAACCTTTTTTCGGCAGAGAATATCCGCACACTGGCCATGTCAACTTACAAATGCTTCCCTGAGTCGATTTGACGGAGTTAATCAACGTTTCGCTGAGATGCAGATCTCATCATTTAATGATTACTACTTCGCTGTAAACAACGGGTGCAATTACTTACAAAACAGACTGATTGGAGTAATTTTGTATCCACATGCTTTTATTGAACAGAAATCTCTTTTCAAGGCAGAAAACAAAATGGCGTCATAAAAGTATAAAGGAAAAGCAAAAAATGCGTTTTAGACGCAACTTACCGAAAGTAAAATATATTTCAAAAATGTAAAATTCTTGATGCTGTCTTCAATGGTTTTGTTAAAATTTTACTCTAGCTTTAACTTTTATCTTGTAGACAGAATAGATTCAGTAAAGCCTAGATAAAGCGCTCTCATATACCGTAATTTTGCATCTCTGATGTTTACGAAAGGGAGTGATAGGGCGTTATTGGTGGTCGACAAACCTTGTTCGATCATGTTCGATCCGACAGCATTAACTCCACGATTGATCTCCAGTCATTGCAATCTCAGTTTTTCTTGATACAATGTGTGGCATTTATTGGTTGCTGTGCAGACGAAAGTGAAAAGAACTGCGGAGCAAACAAGCGAGAGAGAACGGCTTACACTAATTCCCAGCTGGTTGAGTTAGAAAAAGAATTTCACTTTAGTCATTACTTGTGCAGACCACGAAGGATTGAACTGGCTCAAGGTCTTGGGCTAACAGAGAGGTAAGCGTTTGGCTTCTGTTAATATCTTTATTGACTACAACTTTAATAAAAAAGTGGATTACAATGCTTCGTTAAAAATAGTCTATTTGGGGTTTGAACTTGACATTCCAGGAAAACATTTTCTTAAAATCTTTTTCTGTCATCTTTTGCATTGCATTGGAACATTTTTCAAGCATTTTTATTACAGCATGTGTGCTAAAATCTGAAAATCGTACACTCCATGCCCTTTTTGTTGACCCGCTACAACTTCCAGCTAAAAAACTTATGGTTCAATAATGGAAAACTATAGCTTAAAAAGGCAAAGTTTTACAAACATTGTTCAAGGAACCCTTAATCTTATTGTTCTTTGGTTTTGTTATTTTCAGGGAAGTAGGTTTATTTAAAACTTTTAGCAAATTGAATTGTTGCATCATTGCTCATAGAACTTCCAGTCGCCGGCTATCCACATTTAAACGCTGAAAACAAAATTTCTTTTTACAAAAAGCAAGATATGATTGGTCATATCTACCATAAACCTCACAATTATTCTGTCAAAATGCTGAAATGGTGTGGTGAACTTAATCAGGATTGGAAATGAAGCAGGGTTCCATGTGAAAGATGGTAAAAGATTTACAAACTCTTTTCTATCAATGTGGAACATGTGCCTCAAGTGTTTAGAAACATTTGAAATGCTTAATGTAAGCTAACACAAATGCTTAATGTAAGCTAACACAAATGCTTAATGTAAGCTAACACAAATGCTTAATGTAAGCTAACACAAATGCTTAATGTAAGCTAACACAAATGCAGTAACGGTCAGTTTTTAGACGACTTCAGCATATTTTGCGTTGCTTTGATGAAAAGAAGACAGGAAATATAAGATCCGGTTTTCTTTAATGAAGGTTAAGTGAAAATACAGATAAACCATTTTACTACAAGTCTATCACCAACAATTGGTAATTTTACCACACTTGCGTTAGCTCTTGATATTGGACTGGGCAAAAAGAGTTTGATTGTAATAAATTTTTAGTAAGCATGAACACTGAGCATTACTTCAACCATGTTCGCTAGCTCTTTTCCAAGATTGCAATTTTGAAAGAATCAAAACTTTTGTGAAAAACGAACAGGCGGTTTTTAACTCTTCAGTAAACGGAGCGTATTTATTGCATGGCAATTTTCGTAGAAATTTACCTTCTAGGCCTTTTGCAGGTGAAAGGACCTAAAATACAGAAAGTAAACGCTTGGCTGCTGAGTGAATGCATCATCGCCTTAATAAATGAATGCATTTTTACACAGATCGCCACGAAATCCTAACTAATATTGCAAACTCTTCAAACTTATAATATATACATAGGTTAAGTTTCTTTGTTTCCGGTTAAATCTGATCATCATAAAACGTTGTTTGTCGAAAAACAGCTCAGTACAGGACAATTAAACAGAAAAACAATTCCCCTCTGGCTTGTTGTGAATTTCGCTGTTCAACATTTTTTACTGCATTGATTGAATTTCGGCGATAATGTAACAATTGTTTCTGAATTTCCCAAACATGTTTTCATATATACTCCACGTATGTTACCATTGTTTCTAAGTTTTGTAAACCATTTGCCATTCGAGCCGACCACACGCAGTTAATTAGACCAAAAACACGGTTGGTCTGCAAACCACAAGCAAGAATCGTTGCAATTACTACAGTCGCTGTTTGTTTCCTCCGTTGCTTTAAACAAACCAGCATCTGAAAAAACGTCCTGCAAAGAAAAGCCAGGGACAGGAACTTCACATATGGCGCTGGCCGTCTAGCATTGGTGATGGTTTATTTAAGCATTTTTGTGACTCAAATCACGAAGTAACACAAATCCAACAAGAGGAAAAAGAACAACATCAAAGAGTAGGAATTAATTGCATGCTGAAGAGAATATAAAAACATCAAAAACTTAGGTTTAGCACATTGATGTGTTCTAACGTATTGGAATCACAAAGGGTTGGTGAAAGACGTATGGGTCAAGCTCTCAGTCAGCCCTGTTGCTAGCACAAATAAATTTTTCGTTGAAGACGTTTGACAAGTAGTAAAAAGTAACAAAATGCATCGAATCGACGTCAGGTAAAATAAGTAAAAAAACAACAACAACAACAAAATACAGAGGGGGAAAAGCATGCATTTGTAGATGGGGGTGGGGTGACCAACTGTAGAGCTAAGGTAAACTTTATCTGAGGATAACAACCACGTCTTCTGTTTGCGACTGTTCCATCCTGCCATGTCCAACATGCAGAAGTAGCAATGGTTGTGATGGTTCATGGGATCTCGTCAAACCACACGCATCATGCCGAACATAATTGCTTTCGCTTTTCCTTGGTTCCACAAGCAACGGTTTCGGTAACATTCTTAAGAAACCTTGTGGGGAGCGCATGGCTTACCTTGATGCCCCAGTTTCATGCCAAAGTAAGATTGGTTTGCTCTTTTGGCATAATCACGTACCTTGAAGCGTTGCCCTTTTCTCATGGTACATTCGCCACGAGTGATCTGGATCGTTGTGACAACACCTACGTTTTCAATTCATAACTTTGTTTTAATCCTATCTGCTCTAAATAAAGTTCTTAATAGAAAAATAGTAAACATTTGCAAAACTTTAAAGTAAAAGTGCATATGTACGGGTGACCAGCCTACTTACTAAGTTAGCAATCTTTTTAACGTAAAGCCACATCTTACGGGTTGATTTCAAGCTATTGGCCGTGTGTTATATCTCTAAAATATGATTAATACCACACCTCTTTCCATGTGTAACACAACGACAGTAGCCCTATCACCTTACAATCTGCATACATCTAACTTTTGGCCAGCCTACTGGTCCAAACTAACAAAGTATTGAATGAAAGGCAATAACTAATGACTCACAACTTGTTGAACTTCACCATATGCACTTGCATTGTGCTGCTGCTATTAGGTTGCACAATGCAGTTTGAGCAGCTGGGATATCATTGATGAGTAGTTAATAAAACATTTCGTACAGAAAGAGGCCATCATCCCGGGACGAAAGAATTAGCTGGACATACAGTATTTGTGGGGTCAACTTCCAGTGACTTTACAACAATGATATATTCAGCATCTCAAAACATAGAGCCAATTCATCAAAACTAAGTGCATTTTCGGAGTCAGGTAGTTTCTAGATATCCCTAACCCAGATTTACCCTGAAAATGGTCCAACATTCAGAGCCTTTTGAAAAAAAGTTTTTTGTTGTCCTGTGGATCCATCCCATTGAAGACCGCAGGCTCAGCGCGCAAGAATCTCAGGGTGAGAAAAAGAGAAATGACGCATGCGTCAGGAAGCAATGGTGAATAGATATCCCGCGCGATCCAAGCCATAGAAGCAAATACAGAGACATGGCACATACATTGCTGAAAAGGTTGATGAGCTGCAATGGCGCTACGGAAAAGAACATGCAGAGACACAAAGTAATGAACAAAGCCTGTGATGCTTGCTAAGGTCAACTGTAACAACTGCCAACGGAACTTAAGTGTATCGTTCCCGTTTAACCGCGATAATAATCAATTTCTTTGATCAAATCAAAAACAATCGATTGAGCAAAGTCTTGCGCGTGCAGGAGATAAAAAACGGTTTCTGATTGCAAAAACGTTCTGGATTGGAGTAAAAAATTAATTTTACCTTTCTAAAAGATGATGAAGTACAGGGTGTCTATAAAGTCCTGCACACATTTCAAAATGTAATTGCGAAGTAACTAAAGTAGATAAAATCATACAGTTTTTTTGCAAAGTGAAGTTTGTTTATTAAAGTTTAAAATTAAAAAATTTGGAGTAGTTTAAGTAATAGCCATATTTCAAGAATTTGCTTTTTCATGCTATTGATAGACTTCAACATGTGCTCAATTTGTTGCTCTCAATATGTCAAGGCGATACTCAATTTCGCGCCAAGTGTTCTTCCGGTTTCCATAAATTTTTTAAACCATCTCTTGAT
>Ga0210059_1000113_pt1 | contig 72015 bp, 51 predicted proteins | sample Ectturendosymbi2_FD_188042 | JGI IMG/M metagenome (GOLD analysis project Ga0210059, IMG submission 188042) | Ecteinascidia turbinata endosymbiont from Florida, USA - Sample 2 (SPAdes) (version 2) | ecosystem: Host-associated > Tunicates > Ascidians > Unclassified | place: Key West, Florida... | reverse complement strand
GTTTATGATTTTACACAAGATTTCTCGTTTTTTTGAACTGGATTGTTATGCTTTTCCAGTAAAAGTTTGTATCCTGAATCAGTTACAGCTGCAACGTTCACCTTACCAAAAAATTAAAGGTCTACTTGTAGTAGTTGAATGCTTATAAGCTTGCCAGATTTCTCATGCTTTAAATTTTTCACATTTCAATGTTTTAAACCAGTCACATCTTGTGTTGTCCAAGAATGAGATCCACCAACTACTGCCACACATCTTCAAACGCCAACCCTAGAAAGCTCATCAGCTTAGCCTACAGTTGCAAGCTGAGCTGGTGCAGATAAACGAAGGGCTGTATTTTCGCAGCCTGAGATTGGCGACTAGATTTGAATCCAATGCCGCCAATATCGCCAAAGTACTAGTAAAAGCATTGTTAAACTTAATTATAAAATTCAATATCCAAGAAATTCAGGTAGTAAAAAACTTGATTGTGATCAGGTAGTAAAAAACTTGAAAAACTTTGAGTCACGATCATATTTCCTCCGTTTTTTTCTTTAAAATTCATCGTCAAAATATCAAAAAAGTTTTCGGATAGGCGGACATACCACCATGTTTTTTGCAGCCAATTGTTTGGCTTCTTTCGTTTAGGGCTGTGCGGAAGACAGCCCCGAAATCGCCAAATTCATCGGTAAGTGTGCTGAAAACATCATCGCATAAGTGGTGTCTTTGGCAAGCAGCGAAACATTGGTTTTGTTGGATTCCTAGGAAACGTTGAGCCGAAATGGTCTCGGAAGTATCGAAAATGATTGTGTAGTGAAATTTCCGTAACTAAATCCAAACTTAAGGCGAGTTTGGCCGTTTGGCGGAATCTTTTGCCTTACATTTTTCAGGGAGGGCTGCAGCCCGGCAGCCCGTCTAGACGAGCCGCCCCTGGTAAGATGCACAGCATTTGTAGCACGCCAGAGTTAGCAGAAAGGGAGAAATTCTTGTGATGGGTTTAGAATATGTTTGGATCACTACTAGGTGAGATTCAGCAAACTGGTGCATCAGAAACATCTGGGAAAATGGTGACTGCTTGTTTTACTTTGGTTAGTGATTACAAGCAGTTAGATACTATGATCGTGTTTCATTATCACTAACTTCCACACGGAGCTTAAACCTCAGGAAAATATCAGCCATGACATGACTTCTCCAACATTTACACTATACACAACCATGGGCGTCGGAAGGGGAGGGGTAGAAGGGGTCCTTGGCCCCTCCCTGCTTTTGAAATTTGACATTTTCCTATTCTGTTTTTAGCAAAAAAGGTTGTTTACTTACTTTCGAGTGGAAAAAATGAAATTTCACCATTTTTGCCCACCCTACGAATATCCTTGGCTTCACCAGGAAAATTCTATTATTGCCCCCCCCCCCCTTGGTACACAACGTTTGATTAATCATGGACAATTGTTGAACCACAGTGCTTTGATCAGGTTCAACTAAATTATGCAATAAGTTACGCAAGCATATTCGGTGATTTGTGCTGAAATACTTCTTTGGCTTAGACATCAAAAGCTTGATTGACCTGAAAATTTTTGGTGCAAATTTCGGAATTGGGGGGAGGGCAATTGCCCCCGTTGCCCCTCCCTGGCTACGCGCCTGATTGCAGTCTGCCCGAGATAAGGATATTTTTCCTTATCTATGGCCCGATAAACTATAGTTTATGAAGTTTGCTCCGGCTCCGCCAAGTTCGAATATTTTGAAAACATCTACTTGAAAAATGAAACTTCTCCGCCTCCGTGCATAAGTTTTGAGGACTTCGCCTCGGCCTAAACCCTGCGTAGACCGCAACTTCTCTTTTTGCCCACTTCTACGACAAACCTCAAAACAAGAATTAATATTTCTTAACCGTAAACGCCGAGATTGAGACTGCAAAAATATTTCAAAATTTATCGGTTGGTTATTTAACTCAACTCAATGTTTAGTGGTGTATCAACACATTTGGAACTTGGTAGAAATTTTCTTGAGTTTATCAGAAATCCTTCGCCCACTTTTAAACCATTTTTTGTTTTCCTTTTCTTCAGAAGTTGATCAACGACAAATAGGCTGTATTGCTCTGGATTCAACTAGCTGTGTTCGCAGTTGATTCCCAGTCTGGCGACAAAGCCCTGAGGCCTTGATGACCAAGACTCACAAAAATTGGTAGGGCCTCTCGATACCAAGTTTCACGATTTCCTCACTACTAACAAAGCTCACGTCGGATGTATTTCAAAATGAGGAAAACGCCTAGTTGTGTAGACTTAATTACCTTTATTTGGGGCTCAATTATTGTTTTTTGTCAATTTCACAAATTGTAAAAAAATTTTGAGGTCGTATTTTTGCTGCACTGCATAAACCCTTATTAAAACTGCAAAACATCATGAAAGTTGATATATTGTGTGGAAAGTTGCTGTAATTTTTTGTTTCATAGGTTTCTTTTCATCGGCAAACCTTTCTGAGGCGTGTAAAAATTAAAAAGTAAAGGTGAATAGAAGTTACTGTCGACGTTCCTGGCGCCTGTCTGCGGAAAGAAATCCTTTTACAGCCAAGAATCAGACACTAACATCTTAACAGAGTATTTCGCCTACGAGGTAGGCTATAGGCAATGGGCATCATCAGCTCTGCGAAATGTATGAAGTATGACATAGAATCAAATATAGGCTAACCCACAAGCAGTAAAGCTACACCGACTAAGAGCATCTAATTGAAAACAGTTGCAACCCCAGTTGCCCACTTTACATAGAAATTAAAAGGCCTCAGTAGGAGCAACTAAGCAAAACAAAATATGAAATGTACAGTGACGTAACAAAAAAGTAATAATGCAGTATCAGAGATGAGCGGACTGTAATATTTTGCGATCCAGACCTGAATTTTTTAAACTCAGTCCAAGTCCAACCATAGTCCAAAATGTTTAAGAAATTTAAAATCGAAGTCCAAACAAAGCTCAAAAAATTTAACAAAATGCAGCTTTTCAATGACAAAAAATTACACACTTTTTTTCATTAATTCAGTCCAAATCAGGTCTTGATCCTAAGTTTATGAAGTTTACAGTCCGGATCCAATCCAAAATCAACAAAATTCGTCATAGCCGGATCCAGCCCAGTGCTCATCTCTGTGTAGCAGTGTTTAACATGATCCGGTTTCCGGGATCGCCATCCAACCGGATTCTGCAATTCAGAACCAGATCCGGTTCGGACTGGATTTTGAAAAAAATTCTAACGGATCAAATATTGGATATCCAAACTGCGTTGATGACTACAGTCGAATGTTTAATCAGACTTCTGATATAAACCGGATTGGATCAAATATTTAGACAGTACTACCGGATTAGTATTGGACTGGATTACACAGTGAAAATATTGGACTTGATTAGGATTGCAAAAATCTCATGAAGCCAAATAGACACTTCCAAAAAATATCTTGGAAACTCACTCAAGTTAACTTATGCTCTATCTTTGATTTACAACACTATAAAAGTGGACACTTTAAAGACTTCAAGGTAAGTACTATTAGCATCAAATACAATTACAGTATAAGCTCACTTACAAAGTGTAAGATATCAAATCAGACACACAAATTACCAAATACAGTAAACAGAACAACACAAGCGAATCGTTATCACTAGGCTATGCGCATAAGTAATACACCGTGCTATTATAACAGCGTGGTCCAACGGCTTTTGACTTACGGGCCATTTTACAAAAATGTGACAAATTGCGGGCCACTTCCAATAAAATGATGTAGAAAACAACATATTCAAAAGATTTGAAACTGAAGAAGGGAAGATAAGTGAGTGCGTCATTGAACTTATTTCACATTAGCAAATTCCAATTTGTTAAAAAATCTCTATCAGTGGGGTGCTTGTGGACGAGACATCTCTGACACTATCGTTCCTAAATCAATACCAATGTTAGTTGTATTGTTATCGGAGACTATCGTCCACTGTTTCGACTGCAATTCGATTTCGGTTTTTGGACTTGACAATTGCTTATTCATCGCAGAAAATGTACCCTCATACACGTATGTGTTTCCAAACATCGAGAGCATTTTTAGTGTGAAATCTTTCAGTTTGGGAAATCTATATTTGCTGATTAATTTTCAGAAGCTCTGTACAGTCTAGTCCAGGGCTGCATAACCTTTTCACTATTACCGGCTGCTTTAGGTTCATTTTTATGAATTACGGCTGCCAGTGAGCTCAAGATATTTTTATGCTTTTGCATTGCTGCTATTCTGCTTCCACCAGAGGTGGGACCGAAGCTCCGGACTTTCTTTTTTCATGGCTCCGGCTCCGGCGCTGGCTTCTGTTCGTTTTCACACATTAATATTTTAATTGTCTTGGCGTGCCTCAAGTTGAATGGAAAATGAATTAATTCAAGTAGCCTACTACACAAAACTAACATAATATACCAAACCTTTTTGAGCAATTTAATCTGGTAGTTTTTTACAAGCAGCGCTCTTACCGCGAGGAAACCAGCGAAAAAACAACAATCATCGGTTCATATGATTCAGAGAACAGTTACTAGCAGAAACGTATCTCAAGATACTGGTAATATAATCAATTTCTGGAAAGGCAGTTGCTGGTTTTGACGTCAGTGCCTGAGGACCTTTTGTTATTTCTTATGACCAAAATCAAGAAAATGGCTGTTTGAAAAACTTCATTTGTGTCCGAGCATCTAAACACAGACCAGTTACAATTGACCAAGTGTTTTGCACTCGTTGCATGCTTTGCTTATTGCAGTCTTGACAATTCCAACCAACAGCGCTGCCCGGGCAAACCATGCAAAGAACGCAAAACACATAGTCGACTCTCATGTGCTCTTTCAAACATGCACACATTTGCATTAAAACAAATGCGAAAATGTGTTTGAAAGCCCTTTGTCCAAAGAAATAGCGTGACTTTTAGCAAGAAATCCACCTTTGACCTTATTAAAATAGCTGAAAACTTCTGATTTCGTATCTTTTGTACTCATAATAAGCAGTGATGAATCACAAAGTAAAGCACAATTTAACCTGCAAAACTTAGGAGAAAATAAGGCTGGCTACCGTTCTGAAAACAGATTTTTTTCCACACATGAAAACTTATGAAAAGTCCACATTTGTTTACACTGATTTTTATACCCTACTGATAATGTACTGCTATCAGTGATGGAGTCTCGAGACTTGGTCTCGGCCTCGAGACTCGTCTCAACACCCAATTTTGCGAGTGTCGGTCTCGAAGGTTTCAGTCTCTAGTCTCGGAATTTTTGATAAAGTCCCGGTCTCGGTCTTGAAGTTTTAACCAGGTCTCTGTCTCGGTCTCGAAGGTTACGGTATCAACTACATCACTGACTACTATGCAAAGCAATGCTAGTTCGGTACCAATTATTTTTAACTTCCATATTATGTTACTGCTTGTAAACGTAATGTTTCCTAGTGAACTTTGCCAGTAGGTCTAATCTAGTAAACCTTGCCAGCAAACCTAATGGTTTCGAAAAACGTCTTACTTTACAGTGGCGTGCCGAGCATTTTACGCTTATATCTGCAGTGGTATTGTATGTTAATCATACTCCCTGCTAACAGCATGACTACACAGTTACAAGAACTATGGACATTATATTATATACGTACTCATTATAGCTCAATTCTTTTCAGATCGCTACGCTACTACAGACCCGGTTTGATCATTCTGACCAGAAAGTAAGATGTTATGGTAGTGATCGTTTTTCTTGCTTCTACAACAGTGGTTCTCAACCAGTTCGCTGAAGGGAGCCATATCCAGACCTACGATTTTGTTAGAGAGCCCTACAAAAAAATTTTACCACAAGTCAATTGAGATGTTGTTTTATTGCACCAACGAAGTCTGTTGCACAAAATATTAGAGGTGTTGCTGAAAGACGCTGCCTACTGCAAGGAATCCTTTCCCAGCAATGAATCAGACACTGAATTCTTACAGAGTATATATTTTGCCTACGAAGCAACTCTTATTCAAATAGAATCAGCTCTTATTCAAGAAGAATCTGTTACACAAAGATTGCTGAAAACCACACAAAGGATGCTTGGAGCTGCATGCGGCTCTTTGAACAGTGTTTTGAGAACCATTGTTCAACAAGTAACACCACGCCTGCCAGCTACGACGTCACAGCCTTGGCGATTATTAAACCAAAGAACATCAAAGGCATGCAGATCCGTTATTGCAGTCTGGTGTCGTAACTCATAACAATCGCGTTTAGTGTGCTATAAAGGGCACACGTTAGACTATTTGGCAAGACCGTTAGTATCTACGAAGGGACCCGGAGCCTGAGCTACCTCTCAAATGGCCATAACTCCGGCTCCGGATCTAAATTTTAAACTGACCTCCGGCTCCGGCTGATTTTTAGTTTGAGCTCCGGCTCCAGGCAAAATATTCACCTCCGGCGTTCCGGCTCGTAGCCCTGGATTATTTTCACAAGAATTCTGAACGTAATATTAGCGCCGTAATACAACTTTTTGTTCAACTTTTTAACGGTTTGGTTTAGCTTTGTTCAGCTACAACTCACCTTGGTTCAGCAGCTACTTCAAAGGGTTAATACTTCCTTTAAAATGAAATTATTTTAATTCACTACCTTGTGTTTGCTTTATCAGGCTTGGGGGGCAAAAATGACATGTCGACAGTGAAAAGGGGGCGATGGAATAAAAAAGTTTGAGAAACACTGATCTAGAATGAATGCTATTGTTGCTAAATAGTGTAGACGACTTAATTGTGTAATAAAAAATACTCGAAACTGGATTGCTTCTTCGCCAAACTTTGAGATTCAAGGTATATTAAACGTATATCACAGCCATATTCACGCATTTTGTTTTAAAACTGTAAAAAAAACAAAAGGCTACGATCGTCATTTTAAGGCTACGGCTAATGCTGCAGGTAAGGATAAGTTATATTTGTAGCACGCCGGAGTTATCAAAGAGGAATTTTGCGATGGTTTTGAAATTAAGCTTACATTACTAATCCTGCAACGCCCGCGCCGGCCACTGTGGTGGCCGGCAACCTCTGATCATCCATAACTCCTGAACGGATCGGGCTAGAGCAGCGTTTCCCAAAGTGGGTTCCATAAACAAATCTAAAGGGTTCCACGAGCTATACTTCTCACTTTTAAGCAAAAACTGCTGATATGTGCTTTACCATGGGTGGCGGAACCTTTTTCAAAGTGGGGGGGCACAACTGGACGTTGAAATGAAATTATAGCAAATTTTGTGGTTTGAATCGGCAACTGTGACGTCACAAACATTGAAATATGACGTCATTACATATACACCATATCAAGGTGAAAATTACACTATTTTAGACAAAGCTACACCACTACGAAAACGTATCGGTGAACCACCTGAATTCAAATAGGCTGTTACAGGGGCGACCCAGGTCATCAGCGTCACTCGGGCTAATCATACGATGTATTCTGACTGAATGAATAGAATCGTTCGACGCTTGCGTCACTGACTCTCGAAATGGGAACTGTCTTTTGGACTGAACTTCAAATCCAATGTTCTATAAAAATTGATTGCTTCAAAAAAGATTCTGTCCGATATAAATTATTTCTCAAAAAATACTTAGCTGCATAGGACAGCTCGGACTATACTGAATGAGCCCGAATAAAGCGCGAGCGAACGAAGTAGTGGGAACGCCTACTACGAACGATATTGTTTTATTCAGGTCACCTGCTACATGGACGCGAACGACCAGACATGGAACGAAAATATATGAACAGTGACAAGGCCCAAAGAAAAGAGTCCGAGTTAACAACTTAGTGAATTGGGACCATGGGTGGTGGAACAAACATACAAAGCAAGCAAGCTTGCGTTCTCTGCTATAAATCGTAATCGAAAACCCGGGCGCAGCCCGAGGAGTCCGTATGCCGGAGTAGCCACTGGGCTGTTAAAAACACCATGGACACAGTTTAAAAAACAGGTAAAAATGACAGAGCATTGATACATGTCTTAAACACATTCAAAATCAAAACTTTTCTTCATCTTGAACAGAAAAGCATCATGACTGAATACTCATTCCACAACTGCATTAGATACCGGAATGCAGAGACAAGACAAAGCATATGTGGCAACTAGCAAGTTGTCCGTAAGGATGCCAATTGTGTTGCCAATGCAAAAATAAAATATAGCTATTTAGCGTTGCCAATACAAATATAAAAACACAATTGAAATTGATATGTCAAATATTTCATTTTGCGTATAAGATTCAGTAAAATATATCCATTCGGAATGGTGTTAAAACGCTTGAAATTACCCAAATTTTTAATGGTGTGGCACGAACTTTTCCTACACACAAGCATATGGGTGTCGGAAGAGAGGTGGGAATTTGAAAATTTCAGCAAAAAATGTTGTTTTCTTAGTTTCGAGTGCCAAAAACCAAATTTCACCACTTTTCGCCACCCGTAGAAAAACTATTGGAAAAATCCACCAGTGGCCACCCCTGGAAAAATTCCTTCCGACGCCCATGCACACATGATGTAAAATGACACCATTTTTGTGAAAAATTGTGTTGTATTACACCATCTGGCAACACTGTTCAACAACACCAATGCGATAAGCAATCCACAACAGGGTGACAGACGGAGCACGGTGTTTCCTGCCAAACAATTACGAAATCCTGCCATATTCACTGCCAAATTATGAATAATATGTTAAAAATAATATCGACAAAATACTACCAAAATTCTGCAACGTTTTTTTCATTAAACGATTTACTTTATCACTGTACCGAATACTAATTGTGTTACTTAAACTTACTATATTTAGGCAAAAAAGTGGGGGGTCCAGGCCCCCCAGAAATGAAAGTAGGGGGATAGGCCCATGCGTCCCCCCGGTTCCGACACCTATGTGCTTTACCCTTTGGGCATGTGGCAGCCGCTATATCGTTTGATCTAGCTTTCTTTATGGTTACTTTTATTGTGCAAAATTTTGTTTGCAGTACGAAACCTTAATGATGGCAATTAGGGTGAAAAAAGCGTTTGTGTTTACTTGGTAGTTCTGGTGGGGATTCCAGAACCGTCACCAGAAAGTTTTCAATAGGGGGGCTTTGCGTTTGTGCGGGGGGGCTTCACATTCTAAAAATTGACAAAAACTCCACTGATATATAGTGTTTTATGTTTCAATTTGGGAGGGCTTGTAGCTTTGTTTGGGGGACTAAGCCAACCAAAGCCCCCCTGGTGGCGACGGGACTGGGGGGTTACTTGTTCACTTAAAATAACCTTGCAGTGTTCCGCGGACGAAAACGTTTGGGAACCACTGGGCTAGAGAGCCAGTGAAAACATCCCTGGATCCACGAGACAGCACGGAATCGAATGAGAATGACAAATACGTACCTTTACATTTGACATTTTTGAGGAAAATTCATATTTGTGCAGTTGCCATACTAAATTTTTGGCAAAATTTCGAGAAAATCTAGAAATACGTTCCCCGCATCCCGTTTAGCCTTTCCGATCCGGTTTTTGCGCTTCGCCGACCGCCGGAGTACTAAAAAACGGGTTTTTCAAAAAAGTCGGATCGGGCCGTTTTGTGGGGAAAGTTAGGGGGTTCAAAAATGCAGGTCAGGAAAATGACTTGCAGATCACGTTTTGGTGTCCAGAGAACAAAATACAGGGGTTATAGTGACTTGCTGAGTAGCTTAAAATGTTCTTGGAGCTATTCTGAAGCTTTTCAGACCTTGATTAACATGCTAGCTTAAGGGGTTGGGGAATTATGGCAAAAATAGACCCTGAAAACTGCTCAGCCACCTAGTGGATATTTTGATTTTATTTACAAATAAAATTTTGTTGTCAATATTTTGGCTTGAAATTTGGTGGGATGTTGTAAAACACCCAAATACACTTTTTCTGCAAGTTTGGTGGGGTTGATTGGTGCTGGCTGGCAGAAAACTGGCTTGAAACTCAAAATACCCCTGAATCCGTGGTTTTTGCCTCCTTGGACCCCCACCAAAAGAAGTGTCAACTTTTGTGATCATCATTGCAAAGGTAAGGTCTTCACAAACATTTTTTATGCAGAACGTTTGTTTCCAACGTGTTTGGTTTAGGTTCCGTAGCCTGGTGAATGGACGCAACTAGGTTTTCTAGCCTACGCGAAAAACGGTTCCCCCTGAAAATTACGTAAAAGGTGGCCGCGACCTATCTCAAAATGTGCGGTGCTGTCTTACGGATCCAATGATACCTTCAGTGACTCTCTTACTCAATCCGTTCAGAAGTTATAATCGCTCGAAGGTTTGCCGGCAACTGTAGTGGCCGTTATGCACAGGGCTGCCATACCGTCCTTATTTCTAAGATTTGTCGTTGTTTTGAAGGTTTGTTTCTTATAAAATTTTGCTGTCCTTATTTCTAAATGTCCTCATTTTGACTTGCACCCTTATTTTTGTCTCATTTTTTAGTCAGCAATGTGTTTGTGGAGGGGTTGTTCTCCGTTGTTTCGGATACTAAAGTGTGAAACAGCCTTAGCGAAAGAACAGTGAAGTCCATCGTACAAGTGAAAGTAAATTTAGATAAGAACTGTAGTGAGATGCACCAAGTAGTCTCTAAGGACAAAGCATTGCCAAAGCAGACCTTTCCTAGTACAAAATACGTTTGATGATCGAACGCATTTCGTTCAGCAATCTCTGTTCCTTTTTATCTTATTTTCTCTCCTGGTTGTCCTTATTTTTGAGTCCAGATCGATGGTAGCCCTGGTTATACAGCAAGCTGGTTCGCCAGACACAGCGGGATACAGCAAGCTAATGCGCCAGACACAGTTGCGAAAAGCGTTAGCCTACTCCTTGTTTTTGCTTTCGGTTAGTGATTACATGCGCTTGTGCTTGTATACAAGTCTGTATTTCATTGTCATCAACTTGCACACGGAGCTTAAACCTCAGGTAGGCTAAAGGTCAGCCATGGTATGAATTATATAGCATTTGCACTATGCACACATTTGATTAATCATGGACAATTGGCAAACCAAACTGCTTTTATCAGGTTTGACAAAAAGCTGAAGTGGAATAGGTTCCTTTGATCACTTTCGTTGATTTGCAATGAAGTATTTCAATGACTTACACATCAAAAGCTTGATTAACCTAAACATTTTCGGTGCAACTTTCCGGAATTTGGAGCGGGGCAATTGCTCCCATTGCGCCCCTGCTTATGCGCCTGCAACGGGTTTAGACAAGTTTAAATAGATAAAATTAACAGAGATTAAATCTAAAATAACGAAAAGCAATAAAACAAAAACAGAGCTGCAGAAGAAAAAAGGGAACCAAAGAAAAGCAGTAAACAAACCGCAAAAGTATGTGAAGGAATTAAAACCAAGAATCAGTCAAGCACTTGGAATAGAGAGAATGTAAAAGCAAAACTAGATTAGAAATGAAACTCGAAATCACCATATATCCGGTGAGATCATTCGGTCCAATTTGATCGAAGTATTTGGTCGATGTATCCATTTATCTTCACATAAATTAAGATTTTCGCGTGGAACCAGGGGCGGATTCAAGGGAGGGGCGATCGCTTCCCCTAAAACCTCATAAAGTAACTTTATTCACCACGACTTTTTACAATTCAGAAAAGAGCATTCGCGATATAAGGCCATTTTGTCGTCCATCAATTTGTCACAGCAGTGTTGTGAAGTATACTTCATCCCTCTTACAGTAGCAAAGCCGTTATGAGACTTGACTAACAAATATTACTGAAATCGCCACCCCTAACTTTACTGACTGGATCCGCCCCTGCGCGGAGCTTGTTCCACGAATATCACCTCGTAGCAATCAGATAGGAGAGGCAGGTTGTTACGTGCATCTGGGAGCTTCAAGATGTAATTTCAACCGCTTAAAGACCGACTTTTATTTCGAACATATTCAGTCATAACTTGCCGGTCGATAGAAATAGAGAGCTAATCAAACCCTCTAAAGCTATCAAACAGTTTGTGTTTTTTTTTCTATCCCTGTTTTCAGGGTCAACATTTCGCTAGTAAGGTTTGCCTTACGGCGTTTACAGGACTGAAGATGTGTTTAAATACACGAAACTACCTGTGCAAATAAATTGTGGTGGATTAACTTGTATGCGTCACTACTGTGTTTTACGATTATTACTAAATGATATGTAAGTTTGAATCATCGCAATAGGATGAAAGCTAAAACAAGCAGGCAGATTTTTCAGAAACGTTTCGAAGGCTAGAGTTGGTCTTGTATTCAAATCCTCTAAAGATGCAGAAAGTCTTCTAGTTTCGATTTAGAAAAATCCGGGCGCTTTTGGTTTTGGGGCAGCCTGACCTCACGGGGTGGTTCCCCGTAACCTGGCGGTGAAAAAAAGTTCAAGTGACAATTTACCCGTTTTACCTTTTAAAATAAACTAGGCGGAATCTCAGTTGCAGTAAGGTTCTGGGCTACTTGTTTCGACACACAGACCTCTGCTCTGAAGTGTCGGCAGAAGAGGACAAGGTGAAGGACTTGCCATTTTATTCACATGTACAGTAGCCTATATACCTGGAGTCAGCTAAAGTAACGAATAGACTGCAGTAAAGCAGGGATTTATAACAAACAACCACATATATTGATAACAGTACAAGCCAAATGTACCCAGCAATATTGAACCACCCAAAAGGATCATAAAAAGCCCAAATACAGAAAGCCATCGAACCAAATAATGGGAAAGAATCAGGCACAAAGTTAACACAAAACAGTATGCAGGGAAAACAAGGTGACAAAAAATATTTACGGAACGAATACGTAAAGGGCGGAGAATAATACAATTAAAAAAAGTATAAAACAAATGTTGAATTTGCCCCCACATTTTCAGTTCTTACTCTTTCTTCTTATATCGCCTCAGTACCAGCGTCAAATTCGTAGTATAACAGGTTCTGTCAAAGCATACCATAGTATGAATACAGATATACAGCTGCTGCCTGCTAAGTCGTGTGAGCGCAGCCACAACGTGGTTTTGCGCTAAGAACAGGAGGAAGCGGGGGCAAACAAGAATGGGCAAATTGAATGGAAAACTGGTTGATTTTCAAACAATTATTTTTGACCCAGTTTGTTTTGCAGCTTGTCTTATGCAGCCAAAAAGTCAACAACTTCCACAGAGAACACAGCTTATTACATTCTAGATTCTGAGCGATTTTCATAGGTTTGAATTTCCAGTAGTAGCTCCAAAGAACGATACTGATATTTTAAAAAATTCAGATAATTTTCTGTACTTTTTTTCTGGTATAATGAAAGTGACTCACACACTACAGTCAATTTCAACCATCAACAATACTGTTACATGTCGTGAACCGAGAGAGTATTGTTCAAAAATTCAAACAATTCGCATACTGCAGACGGGGTTTTATGTCATAGCGCGAATTTGAAACAAGGTAGCTGAGAAAAATCAGTGAGATTTCGGATAGATTTAAAAATGATATGCATTTTTGCAGACTTGCAGGTGGCCAACTCCACTTTCAGTTTCAAAATTTGCATTTTCGTATTCATAAGCGACCAAGCGTCGCAAGTCTGCAACAGGAGCCTATATGTGCAGTGAAGGGTTGCTTGCATTTCGAACGAATGGAAGTATATGGCGTCGAAGTTGCAAGTTGTAGATTGCAGGAATATGATATACTTCGATGCGTCGAAGATGCAGAACTTGGGGAAAACGATGCCATGAAATGTTTAACAAGTAATGTACTACAAAAATAAACATTGCAAATTTTCAGCGCGCAAATCTGCACAAGCTGTGTACGTGTGATGTGTACTGTGCTTGATTTTCGATTACCAGATATCTGACTACAACTACCAGTGATGGAGCCTCGACACTTGATCTTTGTTTCCAGACGTGCCTCTAGACTCCTTTTTGAAATTGGTATGTCCAAACAAAATGAGTTGTTGGACCAAATATTTTGTCACTGTTTTATCTTAATGAGGGCCACATAATGAATGACTTCTTAATGGGGACCACGCTTTGACTGACTTGCCTTGTTAAGCTTTATCGTTTGCAAACTTTAGTAAACTTGGTAAAAATATTTAGGGATAATATAAAAAGCCTGATCAGAGATGATAAAGAAAATATAAACGCAAAGTTTTAAACACAAGAGAAATACAAAAAAAAGCTATTTCCCTATTTGGCTTTGTCTTGTTTTGCGTACTGACCAGCATCATTTGGTCAAACTGTTTTGTTCTCAGGTCTTCCTTGCTCAGTTAAAATTGATTTCTCAGGTATTGCTGACGTGCTATACAGTTACTTCTAGTTATAATGAGCCTATAGAAACTGAAGGGTTTAACTTGATACCTGACATAGTCTTGCTATAAGTTGAGTGAAAAGCACTATGCCTGTCTTCAGGCCCGTAGCCACGGGGAGGCATTCGGGGCAGTGCCCCCCTAAATTTCTTTTGTTCCCCCCAAAATTTTGTTGCGCCTAGAAAATTAGTTTTAAACATATAGTAAAAGCAAAAATCGTACCCCCCTAAAAATGTATTGTGCCCCACCAAATCTTGAAACCTGGCTGCGGGCCTGCCTGTCTTGCAGATAAGTGATTTCTTTCGCGCTTGATAGCGGCTTGCAGCGGAAGTGGTTTGTTACGTCACGCGACCGGACTGTCTTCACTTAAAGCGTTGATTGCTGTAAATCATATGCTTATTTAGCGTGTTGGGTTTAGCGAGATGGTAGAAACAGAAAGTAGGTTCAAACTAAGCGTCCGTAAACAGTCGTAACTGATAAAATATATCATGCAAAATTGTGCGCACTGTCAGCAAAGGTGGTCAGTATCACCAGGACTGATACAATTATAGAAATAAGGTAGGAAACCTACAAGCAAAGAGCTGGACCTAGCTCTCTAATCGCAGCAGTCTGGCGGAAGTGTCCTATTTTAATGAGTACTCGAACTCACGTTGCTGCAGGAGCTTACCTCAGGGAGAAAAAAAGTGCGAGTCTTAAGTTGCTTCGGAAATTGTAATGAATTAATTAGACAGCGATGCTCTTCACCCCATAACGCTGGTTAACTTGGGCTGGTCGGAACAGCGGTTTCATATTCATTGGACTAGTTATCTAACAAATCGTTATGAACGGTCTTCCCGATTGGGACTTTACTACCTGCCAAGCGGTCAGTGACCCATGCGCATGGACTGCAGTTCCAAAGAAGTTTGAAGCAGTCATTGTTTTTTAATTCTGTATTAGAGGATTTTGCCGTATCTTCGTAACAAGTGGCATCTGTATTTTTTTGGAATTTCTCACTTGATTTTAGCTAGCAGTTTAGACATGAAAGTGTGAGGGCCACAGACTTCTGCACATCGCGCGATGCAAATGCGGAAAAAACTTCGAAAATCTTGTGACACAAAACATGAATTTGGGTGTGATGGTAAGATTGCATGGGAACATGTTTGGGAGGACAGAGTTGACGTCTGTGTGAAGGCCAAATTAGATACAGGAGAAACGCAGGATACTGCAAGTTCATGATCCCTACGGGGTTCTATAAGCGTTATGTACAGATCACCAGTCACTAGTCAGCATTGGTGCATAGTTTTTCTCTTCTTTACAGTTAACGCTTGCCTCTATGCAAAAGACGGCAGGTAAAACGATGCAAAAAATAAATCAGTTTTCTTTGTCCACTCTACAAGCCGTTTCTTATCGGCAGCATTTGTAAAACTGTGATAATTTTTTTAGAGCTGGTAATGCAGATACCGTACTCAAGCACTGTTGCCGGTGCCTTTGCTCGTACAAGCTGCCATGACCTTGGTACAGTGATTGCTATGGGGCGCCGTTCGTAAAAATATTATATCTGACAGATTTAGCACACAAACTGCTATCTCTGCGCATATTCAGCTATCTCTGCACAGAGATAATATAGCTATCTCAGATATAGCTATCTCTGCGCAGAGATAACTAAATGCGCAGAGATAGCTATCTCTGCGCAGAGATAGCAATTTTTGTGCTAAATCTGTCAAATATAATATTTTTACGAACGGCGCCCCATAGATTGCGGCTTTGCAGGTGTAGACTGCGGTTTGAACCCGAGAGGGGTGTCTTTTTGGATGTGTGTTTGCGACTTCGCGGTACGCGTTCGACTCACAATCTGAAGTGGAGTTGAGAAATTCTTACGTATGATTTTCGTGTTCTACAGAAGCCAGAGGCGTTGCAACCCGCGAAGGTTTGTGGCAGCAAAGTTTGTTTAGCGCTCTTTTCAGAACACTTTTGTTTTAATTCATTCACTTTCATACCCGCTTTTATTCTGCGGAGAGTCGCGGGGCCAGCAGCCCTAGGGCTCGAAATACCCACGGTCAACAGCAATCTCAGATAGTTCTGCTGTCTCCACACCACAAGACGGGATCATGCAAGGTCGGAGATGTAGTCACTCCACCTAGTCCTTGGGCAACCTCTGGGCCGCTTTCCCATTGCTATAGCCAGCACCAGCTGGACTTGCCTCGCCAATTGTCCTGGTTATTTTTTAACAATTTGTAAAAATGAAACAACCATGAACGTATGTTGGAGGCGGTTGTTGAATTTTCAGAGCCTATAAGTACGTTATTTGCATAGAAAATAACAACAACTGAAGCAAACTGAACACTTTCATCAGGATCACTAACATTTTCATCAACTACTTTTACCCGGCCTCTTGCTGATTGGAAATCGGAGGTAGCAACAAATAAACTGCGACGAACAGAACTACAAAGTTGCAATATATCTGTTTACAAAAGAAAGGAAAAACGGCTGCTTTTAATTAATGAAATGAAACACGTCTGCTTCAGGCTTCTTCCCTGCAAGAAACACCTTATTGACGAAAAGATGTTGAAGCTTAACACTCGTGGCATGTGCTTCAGGCTTATAGATGCAGTGAGATGTAGAGTTGAGCTTATTGGCGCCAACATTAGAAAATTTCATACAATTAAAGTTGAAGCCCCGGGACGCCGTAAAAATCTGTTAAACAGGTTGTCTCATCGCGAACCTCTGCACGGTTTTTAAATTTTCTTTCATGGCTTAAAGTTGATGGCTGAATTATTGACAATTTAAAAGGGTTACATTTTAGAAAGGGTTGCAGTCTTCTGGATGATCAACACAGTTGCACAAGAGTGCTGGGCAGATTCTAAAAAACGATTGAATAGCACAGAAGTAAATAAGTCCAGCATACGTGATTTACAGCTGAAAACAACTAATTTTTCTTCAGTATACGCCACTTGAAAGTTTTTCTTGGACGTGCTTTTACCTCTGTGCCAATATTGTTCTGTGCTGGCTTTACTTTTTTGACCTCTATCCCACAAAAGTACAACCATTGCCCAGCACCTATAAATATGTACAAAATATTTCAAACAGATGTCTAAAGATCTTCTGCGTTATCCTTTTTGCAAGCGGAACTTGTGATAAGTTGAATTGTATGCGTTCTACAACAAAATATCGTCAATGTAAAACGGCTCTTTTTCAAATGGTAGGGAGGAAAGGTTGGTGTGTAGCCTGTTTTTCAAAATGATTTCTTACGAAGTTTTGCGTTGGTCAAGAGATGCTATATTTTTTTTCTACGAAGATACTTTTTAAAAATATACTATATTTATTTCACATATGTTCTTCAGACTTCGATGCGATTTATCAGTCCCATCATAGACGGAACATTTGTGGTGGGCTAGTGTTTAGATTTTGTAAATTGGCCAAGAGTTTAAGTGTCAACAGATCGCGATCAACAAAAATTGATCATAAATACTTTTAATGCGGAAACCATTATACCTTAAACTTTTTTTGATAAGTAGTGGAATTTGAAAAACCAGTCAAAAGCATCCGAGTTATATTTGGAAACATTCGCTTCAGTTTTGCTTCAATTAAATACAATCGGTCCAGCTCTGCATGTGAGCTAAGCATACGCCCAGTGTTGCGTTTCAAATTCGCTTGCAAGAAAACTGAATTCCAGATGAAACAATTGCGTAAGTTCCCGCAGAAAAATAATAAAACCTACTCTTGCGCATGTCTGCGTTACTGTAGCGCTAAATCTTTGCGTTTCCTGTTATGCGGCAGCAACGGAACTGCTATCTATTCAAGATGATCGCTTCGTCTGGCGTCCTGCTCGCTTCGCTTGAACACAATCCGATTTCTAAGCAAACCGGCTGTGAAACAGCTGCTGCATGGCAGGCAATTTTTAAGCCCACAGTGAGGCCTATCATCTGTTGTATGAAAGTTGCTGGAAGTTTGCATCCGCATGAGCAACGCAGAAAAATGTCATAAAACCGGAAAGTTTGTGCGCAGAGAAGAAAGTGTCTCTTGTTTCGAGACGTTTTTGCTTTTATCTTCTGGTATTACGGCACAAATATGGCTTAAGGTTTATTGAACATAGTGCTCTAGCAGTTTTCTGTCGCCGCTTGTAATTCAATAAGCTTCGAAATCAACTGAGAAATGCTCGTTTTTAGTCAGAGTGTTTGGAATAAAGCAAACGCGCCTTTACAAAAAACATAAAAAACAACAGATGTATTTATGCAAATGAAATGCATGACTTACGCACCAATTTTCTAAAATTGGATTTCAAATCCAACGTTTGGGAAATTTCTGAGGCACTGATTTCATTCTGCTAACTTCATTTCACACACTGCAGCTTCGAAACCTTGACCGTAGTGTGCATGAGCTTTGGCAACAGTGTTATGCAAAACATTCGAAAAGTTGTGACTCACTGCTAGTTGTTGATGTTACCCATCTGGCAAATGACGGACTTGATTTGTTTGTGGCTGTACCGTGAATTTATTTAGTAACAGATCTATTTTGGAAGAAGTGGAGTGTAGATGACTCGATGCATATCTTAATGTTTTTAATGTAGTCGTATCGTAGCTTATGTTAATACTTTCGTATGCGGTTTCGTTTGAAATTCTAATTGCCATTGGCTACATTGTGAATGGCACGAGAGCGTTTCTCTCTTCATTCCTAACTTTCCTTGTGATACGGTTCAGTATTACAGCAAACATCTTAGGTATCTTTGTGGTTCTGCTAACGTTCTTTAATAAAGAATGGATTTACCCTGCTGTTGTGGTGGCCGATTTCACTTGTCGCCCGCTAGATACCCTTCTTGTAGTTGCATTCCTATTACAGTAAAATATTCAACCGAAACAGGAAAATAAATGTACATTTGTATACGCCTTCCTTCCAAAATGCTCACTACATAAAATTGGCCAAAATTCGCAACAGCTTTGTAACAAAAGTGGAAAGAAGAAAGTTTCAATACCCAAAAATATTTTTAGATGAAAATTCTTGAAACGACTCATTACATAAACGTTTCTAGAGAGCGGCTGTGGTTATTTTAAAGTGCAGTTGTTCCAGTTGTTAGGCTTGGTTGAACTTCAGCATATTTCTTGTTCATTCCAAAACAGACCAGTTTTCAAATATTGCAAATGACAAGGCAAGCACCTCTCCATTTCATTAACTCATACGGGTTATGTTTAAATTGGTCAATTGCTGATGTTGTGGTTGTTACAGTCGTTGTGATTGTGACTGTTTCCTTATTAGCGTTGTTAAAGTGTTTGTCGTTGCTGTCCTTATCTTTGTTGTCAGTGTTGTTGATGATGCTGTTTCCATTTTTGATTTGCTAATTGTTAGATTTGTTCTTTCGTGTAAGAATTATATCAGTGCTATTCCCAGTATTTCTTACGACAACACTCATCTTTAATTTTATTGGTAGTAATAACGAAGCATTAGCAATTGATTTTGTCATATTTATTTTAGGGTCGCTTGGACTGAAATAAAAATTCTTTCAAAAGTCAAAGTCAAGTTGGTTCGCAAACAGGTTGACATAGTCAAGAACTTGCTCATACTTCGCATTTACTGTTGAAAGCCCGAAAGCCCTCTCTTATATAAAATACCGGAGATCAATTAACAAGAGAGATTGCGGAAAACTGTTGTTAAATAGTTTATGCTCAGCTATAAAACCCCTTTTGCGCTAAAGTAAGTTGAACCAAAACGGCTTTTCCGTTTATATAAAGCAATAAAATTTTCATCTCAGTAAACAAGCTGTGAGCAAAAACATTCCAAAATATCTCTTCATCTCTTCAGGGAGAAATAATATTTTCCTTTTGAATAATGCACGTGAGAAACATTTGGTATCAAACACTTTAAATAGTGGTTTTCAACAACTTTTTTTGTACCGCGACCCATTGTAGCAACCCACTATAACCCAACGACACCCAGCTAAAATTCGAATAAAGCAAACGGAATACAACTGTGTACATGAACATCTACTCGCGACTCCTCCAAGATGGTTCAGGACCTCCCTGGGGGCGCGATCCCAGGTTGAAAACCAATGCGTAAGATGTTAGTTTTAATATTTTTATTCTCCAACGAAAATCTAAATTCATTACCCCAACCACTTTGCACCATGGACATAGAACAGTGGTAAATTAAGGCACTAACGTGTCAGTTGTGAAGTGTTAGGGTCACCGACAAAATTCTGAAATCATCACTCAAAAATGTTGTACACCTTCAAGTCCAACACCCAAATACGGGAGTTCACCTGAACACCGTGAAATTAACCGCCGTTACATGAAGTGTTTGTTTATCGCACTTCTAGTAAAATGTTAAGTCTTACCATAATTGGATACCACTGATACCGAATTATTTTGATGGAAAAGTGAGAGATAATCTTCCTAAGAAAGTATCGGTTTTCAGTCAATTCGCCAGTTACTGTGACAAGCAGTGCAAAAGCTCTGTGTTTACCCAGTGACGTTTGATTTTCAAGTACCATTCAGAGCATGGTGAGAGTGCATCACACAGCGTGTTTTGCGTTGGCGCATCAAAACGCGTTGTTATGACTCAGCCTGGGCCCAAACGATTTTCCTCCTGCGTTAATACTTTTAGCTCGGCTTGATATCAAGACCGGTGACGTCAGAATTCTGTCTTTGTCAAATGTCTGGTCATCAGCAAATGCGCGTCTGATCCAGCAGCGCAGTACGGTTTCCTCGTGAGGAGCAGCACTGCGTCTCGGCTTATCAGATTTCGAGCAACTGAAGACTCGGGAAACCATTATCATAATTACGTTGACTAGAGTGGTATACATGTAGGTCAGCAAATAACCAAGTGAAATTTTCTTCGCCTTAGGGCGAGGGGTTTCGTGGGAGAAGTTGGTTTGTTCAACTTTACTGCAGGAATTATTGCTGAGTGGTTCCGCCGTGTCGCGTCTAACGCTCTTTTTGCCGAGTTTTTATATCCGCGGTAATGTGTGTGTGTTTTTCTTCAGCAGGGTAGGGAATTTCATCATTGGTATCTTTACCGAGCTTAAAGTTAACGCTGTGTTTTCGAGATTGCTGGTCGTGCGACTGACACTGCTGTCTTTAAATTCGCTGATACTGCTTATGATTCGATGCCGTGCAACAGCTCTGTTATCCATCGACATACAGGAAAAAGCAGAACTATGTGCTGTGCTCTTCTTGCCAGAGCAAAATGATAGTATTCTGCAGTTACGGAGACGCCTTGTAGTTGGTGGTTCTGGAGTTGGGCTTAGTTACTTAGACGATTGCTGTGAGATTGTTCTAATTCGGAGTTGAAATAGAGGTTGAGCCAGTTGCTATCGTTTTTGCATATCCGATACCAGTGAGCTTTTGATAGTATTATCTGTCAGCTTTGTTATCACACTGTTTGTAATATCTGTTTGCACGTACATTGAGCTTGCGGAAAAGGACAGTGTGAACTCTATTTTCATGTGCCGAAAATTAGAACGAAGTCCAAACACCAATGTAGATTTGCAAAAACTTCGGGTGTTAGTTAGTCTTGTCATTACCGAGCTCACATCAACATTTTTGTCAATTCTATGACAGTTGTTGACCGAATATGTGATAGTTCATAACACAACTTTTGATCATTTCCCGTATTCAATGCAGAAATGCATATATTCGGGAGGAATTGTGTTACAATGTTCTGATGGTCTGCTAAATCTTAAGCAAGAAAGGTAGTCATTGAAACAGTAGTGACTGTTAGAAGCGAACTTTTTGAAATGGATACTGATGGAATGTCAGATTATTTAGGTTTTGTTTGTACTGACGACACTTCCGCCCCGTTACCCCTTTGAAATGGTCAGGAACGTGATGCAGCCTTGGTTCATGTTGTCGGAATGGCGATGTGACGCATTTTGTTCGTACTAGAATCATGTTTTTTGAACGATTGTTGTGTTAATACCGTAAGACGGCAAGCAGGTTCGAACAAAACCAAAGTTAGATAAAATATCCAAACAATGGCGTAGCCAAGCCAAAAAATTTTGGGGGGCCAAAGTGCTTGATTTTAGGCGAGCAACAGTATTTTGTTTGGGACGCTGATTCTCAAAACACAAAATGACTAGATATGCTCAAAATTTGGGTCCCCTTGGCCCCCCTGGCTACGCCCATGCATCCAAAATGTTTGACAATATTTTCTTGAACAAGCCAAATGTCATTGAGCATGTCGTTCTTTAACACCTTGTGCTTTAACTTTCGAAATCTGGAGATGGTCTTTGCTAAATTAAACATCTACTTTATTGATGAATTTATTGTGTTCTGCATAAGCTTAGTGCGAGGTAGAAGTAACGGCTTTCTGTTTTGAACCCATTGCAATTTTACGTGTCTCCTGCAAAAAGTTGTTAGCGCCCTAGAGTCAGCGAAACCTCACATGAACCTCGAAACCTCACAAGACTTGTTTCGTAGTCGTGATGCTTCATATTACTGCAGCATATGTTTGCACTCACTGTTTTGAACGAATCAGGATCAGTTGGGTCGGGTCATCAGAAAAGTATCATTGCGTTGTTGTTTTCGCGTTATACTGGATATTGCAAGGCAGACCGTACAGATCGGGGTCGTGAAACAATAAGTAGGCTATCAGTGACAAGACGCAGGCGGCATGATGTGACTAAACGAATGAAGAGCTTGCAGTGTCAAACCGGTCGTTAAGAGCAGGTATACTGTTAAGTATTTTTTCCTGATGAACGAAATATGCACGTTGTCGGTGCGAGAGTAAGAGCAAATTATCATACAAATTATCATGTATTTATATTGGGGGATGATTTTGCAATGTAGGTCGTAAAGTTCATGTGAGGTTTTGCTGATTTTGCTGATAAAAGGCTTTTGCTGGTGGTGCAGTGGTTTTTCAAATGTTCTACCAGTGGAGCCGGGGTTGGCGAGCACTTTAGAATGTCACAAGAATTTATGAGGGAAGCCGCGGGTACACGGTGAAAGTGTTTCTTGTTTGTTCATCATGGAGATACAGTACAGCAAACTTACCGCAAAAAGAAGATAACAGAATTATTAAGCAGGTCAACAAACCCCATTATGTTTAACTGCCACTAGAAATTAGGCCGAAAACCACTTACGTAGACCATGCAAGCTGATGCACACAGGTAATGGTCTGTGCATGTCAAAGCATCTCTGACCAAGTTTACACTGCAGTGTTTGCCACGAGTAAACATAGGGACGCCTGAACAGTGGACGGGCAGGAGGGGCATGAGACAAATTGAGGGCACCACTTAGAGTCGGACACAGTGTTTTGATGGAAAGAAGATGCTATGAAAGGCCGTTATTGTTATTTTTTCCAGTTACATCAGTGAACTCTCAATTGCATTTCTTAGTTTTATTCATGTCTATCACAACTTACCCTTAACCTTGTTCTAAAACTTCTGCAAGTTTTCAGACCAAAACGTAGCCCATTTCCAATACTTTGTCAACAAAAGTAGTAGTTTCAGTAAGTCGTTGTGTGTATGAAAGTTTCCTGGTGGGTAACACGACAACCAAATCAGACTTGTTTGCTATTTTGAAACAATGGGGGAGCCTGGATTCTTGCGTGGGGGTAAAAGTAGAGGTTCAATTCAACTACCCCTGTTAAAGTTATGTTGTAAAGCCTGTGCCGCAGCAGTAACGCCAACGAATTTCGAAGTGGCGCATTCACAGTTCACACCTGACATTTTTCGGGGGGAAGTCGCAAAACAGGCTGCGAACGTATGTTGCTTTGATATTCGTTCTGGTTGAAGCCGCAGAAATATATAATTTACTAAAAAGGAAAAGTGAAGGGCTAAAACAAAACTTTATCCACTGTTTTCCAATCCCGAATATCACGAAAAGACGTTTTGAGAACTTTGTTGTTGTCGTCGTATGGTACGTTTTCTTCTTAAATATTTGAGGCTTTGCGGGCTCCGTGCCCCCTGGCTACGCCCCACTTTCCATTGATAAACCTATATTTACCGCTCACACAAATACAAATGTTTTGAAAATATGGATTTTTTTAGTTTTGTAATGAAGTTTACTGGCTTGTAGCCGTGATGCTTCAGTTCAGGTCCATGTGCTTAAAACTCCACTTCTAGTATTTAACACAGAATAAAGGCTTTTGCTGATAAAAGGCTTAACACAGAAACATGTTCAGAGCAGTTGTTGCTTTTGCGTGTTCTGCACAATTTCGAGCTTGTGAAGTAACAGTTAAACCATTCCGATTTTTGGAGTTCCATGGCACGTCGCAATAAATTAGTTTAAAGTCGGCATAAAATTACCAATTGTTTTGCTTAAAAACAGCACTTCCAACTTGGCTGCCCCACCATTCAAAGGGCAGGGTGCAATGCACCCATGTGCTGGGGTGCCTGACCAGCGGCCATAGCTTCTTTAAGAAAACCTGTATTCAAATGTTAAGTCTCATTCTTGCATCTTTGTCACCATCATACTCATCCATGTCTGGTTGGAAAGGCTGCAATTGCCACGTTTCCAATCTGCTCCAATTATGTCCGGTATCGAGGGTGCACGCGCCATGACGCATGAATGAGAAAAGCTGAGCGAAATCAGTGGGTTTAGTTTAGCAGTGCTTGTTTGGCGAAGTTGCTTCTTTAAGCGCGGTGGTCCTGTTTCGGGTAGTCTGCAAGATGTTTAGCGTGTGGATGGTTTTACTCAGAGGTGCTGTTGTCGCTCGGTTGTGGCTACGGAAAACGTTGACAGGTACTTTTCTGTTGGTACTGCTGGGTGCTGATTCAGCAAAACTGACCATCAGGTTTAGCACGCATATTTTAAGACCTTTCGTGCTTGTGGAAACGGTGATCGGCTGATGCTGTGCGACGTTAGAATGTAGTAGAAGAATGTTGCGATGCGTTACGTTCGGATGTAAAGTTGAGTGCACCTGTAACGATTGTTACGAATGAAAAAGCAGTTCATTCTGCAGACAGCTTATGATTCTGGCGCATCCTTGTGATATGAATGTCCGGCGATGATTCAGACCGAAAGTTAGTTGATGCGACAAATACGTAGACCGCTGGTGACACTCTTCTTAATATTTTTTCCAATCGCGCAGGAGCGTTCCTTGTATCATGTTTCAGGATACTAACCTCTGCTTGTAGGAAGTGAGTTGATCATCAGTGACTGCAAATGTTATGAACTGTATTATGTGCTGGGTTAAATAATAATTGAGGCTGTAGTTTGACCGTGGAGTATCGCAAGGACACACGATCTTCTCTGGAATAGCGAAAAAACACCACGAAGATCGACTCATGACCGAGTCTGACGTGACCACCTTGGTAAGTGCCTGTCCTTCACCAATAAACCAATTTTGCAGCTTTTGCAGTTGCCACAGAGACTATATAGCCCAGTGTGTAGTTTTATGATGTGACAATCGGCAAAACCGTCGCCATATCAGTTGAGAGGCGGGCTTGCGAGTTCGATCAAAGCTAACGAAACTCAAAAATCCTTATATCGATAAGTAGCCTGGGATATTTTGTGACAAATGAGAGTTATTGAGCTTATTTTTGGGAGACGTAGCTCTCTAAAGCCCTCTCTAAGCGATGGGCCTGATTAAATCGAGTCAGTTCGTCGATTGACCATTTAATTTTGCTGCAGCTCGCCAAAGTTGTTGGGCGCGAATACTATGATGGCAGGTGAATGGTTGTCTTTCCTTATTTGAAGTAATCTACGTGTAATGTACTCTTAGGAAATTATCCAAGTAGCCTATGTTTCCGAAATTTTAAGTTTTCACTTGCAAGGTAAACTATGTGGATGGTGATGGCTCAGGTTCCCTGACGGTCTCTTGACCAGTCGGTTGGGTAGTCGATCTGTTAGCCTCAACCATGAAGTACAATCCAGGTCTCAGTCTGCCGCTGATTGTCGTCTTTCGAACGACACGAAAAAGTGAATCTAATGAGCAGATATCCATTTTATACCAACCCAGATCTCTCAGGTTTACTGTGGTCGAGGCTGTAGTTGCAGGCCGCTGTATGGTAGCCGGCGTAGCACAACGTGAAATCACTTACCGGGTGTGCCTTTTTGCGAGCAAGTGTATGTCTCACGAAACAAACACGTTGGCTTCCGGTCGTTGTATACTGCGTTTGGGCAAAATTCGTATTTTTGATAGTGAAACGTTTTCTGAAGATCAGAATTGAGTTCTGCATAAGTGTACGATGCGCTTACAATGGGTTATCCACTGGTGGTGATGATCCTCTGGTTGCATGCGAAATTGAAATTGTTTTTTTTGTTGATTTTGCGAAGTTAACGTTTGCACGTTTGAAAACGATCCTTTGAACGTTGAAAATTTCACCTTAAGTGATTGACTGTTTGAAAAGTTTCAAAAAGTTTTCTCAAAATCAGTTTAGCTAGGCAAACATTATTGCGACACGTAACAACTTATTCAAGAACTTGTACTGTGTGCCTGACGTCTGACGAGCTATCAACCCAGCGGTGAACGAAGCAACCTTTAACTGGATTGTGTGGGAAACTGCGGATGTATTAAAAGCCGGTAAAATTTAATGGCCAGATAGAATGGAAAGATAAAAGGTTTCTTTTCAAGTTCCTTTTTCGTTTGCGGAACGGCTTCCACGAATCATAAAGTTGTGATCAGTGTTTTTTCTTGCTATTAGGCAGTGGCGTATTTATCTCCGTTTCTTCACAGGCGGCAAGGGTATGGCTTGTGAACGGCAACGATGCTGACAACTGGGTGCCTGCTGTCGTGGATCAGTGTGATGGTGTTGAAGTGGTATATCGCACCGACTATGGAGATGTAAGTGCTTGCATGTGCTCATGATTTTTGCACGTGCATCCATGTCTGCTGGTAAATATGCTGATGACGCATTTTGAACTTCTGGCAATAACACGCCAGTGAACTTAAAACAAACATCTTCACAGTACTTTTATTTTTTAAACTCTTCTCCGAAAGGTGGAGGTGTTTTATGAACTCCGTGAACCTGCTTTATGGCTTTAATGGTTGTGACAACTCAGCATTTGAAGAGCATATGTTTTTCTATGCGAAGAACATATATTTTGAACCATTTAAAGAACATATTTTTCTATCATTTCCAGCTTAATGTCGTACTTTATGTATAGGTAACATCTTTATCGTTTAGGATTGTACTGTTGCCACATGCATTTAATTCAATAATTTGCCTTCGTTTCATAGAAGTTTCGATTTGAAATTTAAAATTGTTATGTAATTGCTGTGCTGGTTTTAAATGTGTTTGAAATGATTCGAGACCAGAAGCTGGGAAACACTACCCAAAATATATACGTAGTATAAGAAACCAAATGGCAATTGCGTGTGACACTCATGAAATAGGACAGGAAGCAAAACGATTTGAGGATCGTTTGTTCACACCATAAACCCCTGATCGTTAATCTTTGTTTGACCTTGGCTGATTTCGTTGATATTTCGCCAGTTTTGTGGCTTAACCTCCACCATTGTCGTCCTGAGCGAAGTAAGCCCGAAACTCTTTCCCTAGACAGGAATCATAAATAAACAGTAAGCTGTGGACGATCTTGTTTGCTGCCAACATTGCGGACAACACACAATGTAATAAAGTTGTACATCTGACACGCTGCGGTGAAAGGCCTGGAAAGTCTCCACTTGACTGAGCGAGTGGTTTCACGACGCCATACGTCACATTAAAGGTGGATTGATTTTGAACTTTTTCGAAAAACTGCGTTCTCGATGAGGCGATTAGGAAAACTCCTGATATCTCCCTAAAGTTTTGGAACGTGTACGACTTCATCTCGCACACCTATGATTGCATCCACGCATGCACTTATAGCTTGCAGCATGTCTGAGAGGCTTCTCATACCAGCAGTGATGCAGTCATAATGTGCACCTTCATCAATGTCGTTCGTGCACCGCTGCCGAGTTTTGCTTGTCTTTTGCTTAGTTTTTTTGTGCAGACGTTGTACCACTTCTGTGCCAAGTGAGTGAGTTGTGTTAAGAACTTCACGGCGTGTGTTTTAATTCAACGCTGAGTGTCCCTTCGATATACACGGACCTTGCAGTTCCGCTTTTCGCCATATAATATAGGCCTACCGTAAAACCCATGCTTCCGACGTCTGCGTGAACATCTGCCCGCAACAATCCCAGAGGACTTGTTATAACACCCGGTACTAAGGACAAACTGCCCTTCGCATCTGCAACATTTGGTGGTAGAATTCCGTTCTATAAGATTAACCTCAACAACATGAAAAAGCTTTCACCTGCCACCGGTACTCCGATGACTGCGTTTGAGGCAGCTAAGTTAAAATAACTGGTATAGCATGTCATGCCATGTTACCAATTGCCGCAGAGCCAGGCTATTCGTGTTACAGAAACCAGTGGCTGTTTGTGTGTTGGAGCCGTCCTGCCGTAGGATTCAGAAACTTTTCCAAGGCACAACCAGGCCAAATCGCAACTTCTCTTTTGACTTTATTTTTACTATGAAAGCCATCTCCTTAAACCAGTTTTCATTCATCTTTGTTATGCTGTACGTTATATGCAGATCAATTGTAACGCCGTCAAAAATATAGCATTTCAAAAGAAAAGCGTGATTTCTTTACATGATGATTGAAATGAGGCACTGCGATTAAACAGAATATACTTAGAATATAGTGTACTGTTGCTTGGCGCTAGTAAAAGTATTGGGGTTTTCAGCTGTGGGATTTGCAGAAAAAGGGTTATAGTTTGGTAATTGCAGCCCTATAAATGGGACACCTAATTATCCTTAATTTAGGTCTTTACATTCATGAACGCCCAAAAAAGCAGGTAAGAACGGCTTCAATTGTCTTTGTCAAACAACAGTTGAACCTTCCTTTGCTTTTATTCCATTAAAACGTTGGATTGCTACAGCAGTGCCTATGGTGTAAAAATCCAGTAGTTAAAGAACCAGGCAAGCTGTTTTGTTGCCAAACACATCGGGCGTTGCGAGGGTCATTCACGTCAAAGAATCGTTTTAATTGCTTCTACGCTGTTGCTGTACCTCTGCCAGAGAGTGGAAGGATCACTGTTCATGATTTATCGCTGTTAAATTTTTTTTGAAAGTTTCTCAGCATGCCCCACGAAGTACCATCGATCCATGTAAATGGGTGGTGACGCGAACCGTTTTGTCACTCCGTTTGTCAGTTTCGACATTCCGCATTTAATTATGCAGTTTATTGATAGAGGAAATTCCAACAGCTTGCGGAAATCACCAGAAATGTTTGGCGGGTGCGAGCTATTTCAACTACTGCAGCAATGAAACTGCTCATCACCAATTGGTTTGTTTTGTGCTGAGGCAATGAAGTACAAGTCGTACGTGAGAAAATATGCCTGGCTGTTTGCACAACGTGTTTCAGCGTCTTGTCCCGCCCAAAGTCCAAAGTCGTCCGTCTTGCTTTCTGCTAGTGTGGATTTGATGCGTTTAATCAGAACTCTCTGCAATGCTTTGCTAGTTAACGACAGAAAACTTTCTGCAAACAGATCAATCGCTAAACTTTTGCCTTGGGCCTTTTAGTTTATGTGTCAAACTTCCGACTTAGTTGAGATGTCATGTTGAATAAGTTGGAGCACTGCACGCCTAAATTAGAAGGCTACCATTTTGTTTCAAGGTAGCGCGTATGATGGAACCAATTTACGTTATCACACTTCAAACTGCGTAAAAATTTCCCCAAACGGGTTGGACAGCTGTCTTTGCTTTACGAAAATCAATTGTTGTTGCTGTGGTTTCTTGCTGCTACTTCCGGTTGGGTACATCTCTGTGCTACTGCAGTCGTGATGATCATGGCAGCAAAAGTACTTAATCTAAGCATTCGGACAATTACCTCTCTAAGGTTTATAAGGAATCTACTTATAGACTGTGTGCAGTGCAGCCAACAGTTGCGTGGTGCTGATTCTGTAATATCCATCAAAGCCGATTTGTAGCCAGGCAGATTGGAGCCAGATGGCGTGTTCATTTTGCCAGGATTATAAGGGTGGCAGCCCTTGCCTTCACTAAGACTCATTTCCCACTGCGAAGTGCCACGTCCTGAATCTCGTTACGCTGTATTCACTCACAAATACAAAAAAATGACAAAACGGTCCATTTCCCTTTGCGCACTCAACCATTCTGGAATGTGAACTTCTAAAAGCTCACAGATTTGGCTTATTTGTAACACTTTAAACACGCTGAAGAGTTTGTTGATTTTTTGTGGCATAAACAGTTTTTATTACTTCAAAAACAATTTTCACACTGTTCATCCGTTCCAGAAAGCTCTCTACCCCTGGGCCTAAGTTTATGACCAACAATTCAGGTAAAAAGTTGTCCTGACGAACGGCGTCTTGTGAACAAATTTCTTCCCTTTCAGAGTTAAGTCATAAACAAAGTTGCCATTTCCGCAGATCTGTTGTCCCATTCTCCCAACACACTTTTGCTGCGCTGTTTGCACAGACCTTTACCGTACACTTTGCTTCGTCACAAGTGGCCTTTCTCCTATTGGGAAGTATTGTTGATCGACCGCGTTTGCGATGAGTCGTTTTTCTGCGTGCCACGTGCGCGTGCGACCTTTAAAAGTCTGCGGACTCTTTGTGGTAGAATAAAGACGATTTGATCCGCAGGTGAAATTGAGTGCCAAACGTTTTTGCTACTACTGGCGACTTTTATTTACGTCCATTTCGCAAACCCTTGGGCTTTGTTAAGAGTATTTTTAAAAAGGTTTTCAAACTCGCAACGTGTTTAACTTGAGCGTGATTATCAAACTTATCGTAGGTTTTTTAATCACGGCAGGATACAGACAATATCTAGGGGTTTTAAGGTTGATAAGAATTGAAAACAATGGTACACTAAAACGTGGTGACGTTACATTGTTGAAATCAAACATAAAAGCTAAATGTAAAAAAACTGACGATTTTATCCAGGTTATGGCTTTGGTAAGTGATCCAAACGTGTCAAGCCAATGAAGTGATTGGACCTGTCTAAGTTGGCTTGCCACTCTTGACGCTTTGTGCTGGATTCAATTAAATTTTCAAATGAAGCATAATTCATGATGTGATAATTTAATAACCAGAATCTGCAGAATGTAAATCAAGTTTTTGGTTCCTTGATCTTGCCGGGTAAGCACCCCCCAAACGCAAACTCTCGTCTCCCCAATGAAACCATTTTACTGTTCAATGTACGTAACATTTACTCGTATGTGCTTCAGTGCAAAGTCTTGGTCCAAACGTTATTAATATAATGCGGCCGCGTTTGAACTCTGTTGTAAATTGATTTGCAAGCAACGTAAATATCTAGCTTGATCCATAAGCAGTGGCAACGAATCAATCATAGCCTCAAACCGGGCGTTTATGCGGTTGAATCCCATGTGCTCACAGGCAGCGGTTGTGAGTAGTTGCGGTTCTCGACTTCGTCATAGTGAAACGCACCAACGTTCTAAAACCTCGTTGTTTTACCTCGGTTTTCAACGGCTTCAGTTTTTAAGTGTTTTGACTCATGCAAATAAATGTTAAATGTTGTTTTCTGTAGCGTGGACACAACAAATAACATGGGTTTGGTTTCCCCAATTCTGAAAAGTTTATATTTTTAAATTCATTGCCGCAAATGCTGCGAAAGCCTCAACTATGAGGGGAAAATTGAGGCAATTTTTGTCAGAAAGTTCTCATAAACTTTGCCGTTTGAGCTGAATTTATAGAAGTTTTGCACGCAGGAATCATTTACCCACTCAAATTTTCGACCTCTTGCGTCTCTGACTGTATCTAAAATAAAAAGAAAATCAGTACGAACAGAAAGATGTACGTGACTCGAGCCGTGGTTGTTCAAAAGTCTTACCACACTGTGCGTTGTGGTGAGGTGAAACCAACTACCGCTTGAAACAACGCAACAGCACTGCGAAAGTAAACAACAGTCCAAGACCATGTATGGTTTTTCCGGAACTGCCGTATTCGAACAGCATTGCACAGTATGCTGGGCTTCTACCAATGCTCCGTACACTGGAAAACGACTGGCGACTGCATCCAACCTTGACCTGATCGTCGCGCCGAAAACACGGCTTGTTTTCCTCAGTGAGCTCCGCTGACTCGGATCCATTCGCTAAAAATAATTGCTGGTTTTGTTGCTGTCGCAACCGCTCGAAAAATTTTAGAGTTTTTATCAGTCTGGGAGGAAAGGAAATACATATTAATCATGTATATTTGCGTGTTTTCAATGTACTTTTTGAGGTTTTCAAGGCCTTGTGGGTCTGTTTTGCCTTTTCAAAGCTTCCGCAAAGAGTAGTCAACATTGCGTCTGGAGCTGGGGTATCCAAACAGGATGAATGAATCACAATTAATGATTTCGAAGAACTTGCTATGAACCTTTGGTCCTAGCATATCAGTCAGAAAATTTTCTAGGGGTTAAATCACGAAACTCTACGTTATTAACCATTGGAAAACGCATTGCAATGGTTTGCACAAAAACGTAACCATAACAGGGAAGCAGGACTACGTGCTGATTGTGAACTATGCCCTTCGTTTGAGTAAGGCTCAAGTTCAGGAATTGGACTGATGCATTTCTATTTTATAAAACGATGCTTAATATGTGAACATTTAGTTGCGGTCTTTTCTGCGTTTGATGTAATGAAATTACTTTATTACTCAATACTCTTACTCATCAAACTTCTGTGAAATATCTTAACCAAGACTTAACTGGTGGTGTGAGTCATATTTTGTGGTTCAGCAATGCAAATAGGCTGGAGTAGCACCATTCCTGCGCTCAAAACAAAGTGAAACCTTTGTTGTATTAGCCAAAAGAATAAAAATCTGAGAAGCGTAACTTGTCCTAGATTAACGAAATGATGTTTGCAACTGTGCATTTGCAGGAGAAGCGGATGTGGGTTTCAGAGTTGAACGGTACAATCGTCAAACCAATGAATTCTCTCATGTCGGAAGGTGTGGCTGACATGGCCAAAATGTCGGAACTCAATCAGGCTTCTATTTTATGCAATCTTAATACAAGATATCATCAAAATAACATCTATGTACGTGAGTTTCACAGAAATTGTTCGTCTTTATAGTGAAATCTAAAATGTGCATGACATTGTTTTGTCACATGCGTGTTTAGGCAAACCACGTCTGAAATAACCCGAATGCGTGTTACTTTTAGTATCTTTTTATGTCACACTGTTATTGTAACCATTCATATACTCAAAAGTACACAAATAAAGTTGGCTACATCAATATCATCTCTACCTCTCTGCTCGGTCACTGCATGAAGTCGTTTTTTGAGCGTAGTCGGAGAAATGAAACAAGAACTCCAGTTGAATTTTGGGTTGCAAACGGTGTCGTGAACAGCTTTTGCAAGCTTACGTTTGCATTCAGCAACAGAAAACCTTTCCAATTCGCTGTTGACAAGCCGGCCATTGTCACTGGGTAAAGTCCACGGCATGGCATTCGCGGTCGGATAGGGTATGACCTGAGTGAAGGTAGGGCCGTGCCGGTTTCACGTGGCAGTCGATTGTATTAACAATCTGGGCGAAGAACTTTCTGAATCGAGTAGCTGACGATCGGAGACAAAACTCCTCTTATTATAATTTTGCGCACCTTGCTGTACCTAAGTGCTCAAACAAAGCATAGGTTCCGAAACCTTTCACCACATATTGTAGTTCGCTTGGTGTCTCAGTGCAACAATACCGACTTTCACGCGCAACAACTTCGCGAAGAAATCATGAGAAGGTAGCGTTTAAATTTGCGTAATTGCAGTTATTTAAATCTTTGCATGCCTAACACCATCCGGAAACTAGTGCTGCTTGTTTATACGTAAATTAACTGTCGAACCTCCAAAATGTTCCCAAATGTTTTTCTATGGAATTAAAATGCGGAGATCATTTCAATCTAACGCGTTTATGGACACCTAGATTTTAATTAATACTTTACCGGCACGAAAACGTTTGTCATTTTAATTTGTGTTTTGGTAGACGTATATCGGTTCGATCTTAATTTCCGTGAATCCGTACAAACGCCTTCAAGATCTCTACTCGAATGAAATGCTTCAAAACTACAAGAACAAAGACCTCGGTGTTGAACCGCCTCACGTGTTCGCCATTGCCAACGAGTGTTACACGTGCATGTGGAAGCGCGAAGAAAACCAGTGTGTATTGATCAGGTGAATTTGATCACAACAACAGTTTTCGCAATGCGCATTTCCGGTTTTGTTTCGAATGTCGCTCCCAATACAAAGCCAATTTGATCACGCCAGGAAAGATTGGGTGGCCATAGTAGTTTTTGTGTTTTTGTACTGAGATACGCTTGCGAATAATTATGCTATTGGAAGAACATTTTGGCAGCGCGACGTTGCTGAAACTTCAGTCTAAATTTTCTTTTTATTGCGTTGTATACGCCTTGTTTGGATGTATGGTCGTTATAAGTAGGCTACTTGTTAAGTCTACAATTGATGAAAAAGTATGACGGTGCTAATTTTGAACGCTCTTTCCATTATACGTGTACATTGCTTCTAATCCCCGTATTAGCGCAGAAGCAAGCATTGACAGAGCAGCTTCGAAAAAATACTTTACAGATTTGGTTCAAGAAGAGGAATTCGGTTTGTGTTGAAATTCGTGTGAAGCAATTTTACACACAACATACTATTGTGCAGTCAGACTTTGGGATTCCCCAATCATCTTTCTTGCGAAATTTAGTAGCAGTTGCAGACACGTAACAGAAATGTTTGTGTCTGTGGAAATTCCACCCATGTTTGCAAATATGAAGCGATGAAGCGATTTATTAACATAACACAAATGACTAATACGGGCACGACATGATCGAGACGCACCGTGGGAAACAGCCTTCTGTGGCGCCAGGGCCAATGCGATGTTGTCACGTTTTTCAACGCTTGTCAAAAAACAGGCTTGCAAGCTTTCCTTTAGAGTAGGTGGGCATGGGACATTGAGTGGTTGGATCTGTAATTTTCTTTGAATGCCTCTTATGGACTGTCAATATGACCGATTCTACCACCAAGCTTAATGGAAGACAGATTCGCAGACCGAAATGTGGATGTTAATGTACTTCCATTCAAGTGGTCAGTCTAGTCGTCATTGAAATACCAAACCACTTACCACGGTTCCGTAAATTCTGAAAAATCTTTTAAGCGACGTCTACTATTTGCTTGATTTGCTAAAAATTTATTGAACGTTTTCAACCAGTTCAACGCATCTGGGGTGTAACTTGGAGTAATCCTTGAGAAATTTTCTTCAATACGGTATTGCAAAATAGTTCATTGCTTAATGTTTGATTCGACAAATTGTAACAACTGTTTCAGGATTGCTTGCTGTAAAATCCGAGTTATTTTTGTAGGAAATATATTCGCGATAGATTCAACTTAATGAAACAGGCTTCTTGTGCTATTTATACGAAAAGAAACGATTGCAGTTATTTTTTAACTTGAGCGCTAAATTGACTAACGTATGACTGACGTTGTTGCCTATGTTGGTGACCGTAAAAAGGGTCACTGTGTTGAAAATGAAACATGCTTTTTTTCAGTCAAGGCATTTGAGTGTTGTTTCAGTTGAAAATTTCACAAAAAATTGACATCATAAGAGCAGATATTTTTATGTTGAAACAAAAAGTAACGAAACCCCGTTACTCGGGCACTTCCCCTGACTACACCTCCGGTTACAGCCCTTTGTCAGCAGCCCTTGAATCGTTCAGAATTTTAATGCGTTGAACCTGGGTTTCAATCATTGCACTTTAGCTTCACAACAGCGCGTGATTGTTGCAGGCCCGTAGCCAGATTTTGAGGTTTGGTGGGGCAAAGTACATTTTTAGGGGGGAAAGATTTTTGTTTTTATTATATGTTTGAAACAAATTTTCCTGGGCGCAACACAGTTTGGGGGTGAACAAAAAATATTTGGTGGGAACTGCCCCCGAATGCCCCCGTGGCTACAGGTCTGGATTGTATTGGGGAGTAGTCGTTGTTGATATAACGGAGGTCTAAATCATCTCCAGTACCACTTGCTCAACAGGTTTGCTGATATTATATGAATAAGCAGTTCAAGCCTCTGTGGCTGCTCTTTGCGCGGGTTACGAGATCAAAATAAAAATTACCAAGGGGTGCTGAATACCAAATGATTTGGAAACTGCTGTTTTAAATCGCAAAAGCATAAAACTGGTAGTGATTTCTTGAACTGTCCTTGCTACACCGGTATATAACGGATCAGTGTCCAGATTATTTTTTTGATTCAGCAGACTGAATTTCGCACGCCGTACGTCGTTGAACTGAAGGTTGGTGCCTTGACCACGAACACCACCTTGCACATTTCCTGTTAGACTAGCGTTGACGTCAGCATAAATCAGTTTCCCAAACGAAATTGGATTGTGATTGTCAGTGGGCCATGCGAGTGCAAACTTCTGTGCGAGTTTTGAAAGTTCAGCCAAGTTATGACGCATAAGTTTGCAGGACACCGGCTTCCGGCATTTTAGCACGAGACAAGATGACGTGCTTATCGTGCAGCCATTGCGCCTACGCAACCTGGCTAAACACAGTCTCGTTTGGAGGGACTCCAAGAACACATTCAACACATTGATAGCGGTTAACCTTTACTTGGTTTTCTTAAACCAGTACCGCTTCCTGCCATACACTTATTGTTGCCGAGGAAAATATGGTTGTCTTGCATGAGCAGTGCGCTGTGTGCAACACCAAACACACAGGAATCGGGGTTTTTGCAGTTCAACCATTGGCGGAGCAAAACATGATACCGTTGTTGGTTATACAACCCACGCTCGAACACACATTTGCTGTTTTGTTTTCAGTGGCGAAAGTGGAGCAGGAAAGACTGAAACGACCAAGTTCATGTTGAGTTACCTGTCTGACGTCAGCAAAACGAAGCAAGAGTGAGTAGGAATGAATATTATGCAAAACTAGTTTGACTGCAGTATTTGAAGAGACCTGGCAAAACTCTAGCCGGCGTAGAACACACTGATACAAACTTTTCTGCATGAATGTTACGGCAGGGCCGCAACCAGCCGAAAGGTTTCCAGGAAAAACTTTTTTTTGTTTTCCGAAAACCTAGATAATGCAATCTTCTCAGATTAGAAACGCCTGGAAAAATTCTAATAGTTGGTATTACTGTGTATGTCTTCATTTGTTCCTGCTCTGAGTTACGAATTTAACTTCGAATTTTTTTCGGGCAACCAAACGATTTCGCGTCATTAGAGTTTTTCCCTGGGCCTTCTCGCAGAATCAGTGTGTTTAGCAACCAATCTTGCAAAACAATCCCGTACTTTCAACTTGCGTAGTCCCGTTCCTGAGTTTTTGAACGCGCTTGTAACTGGTCGGTAGCTGTAGAGTGGAATTTTGTAACTACTTCTAAAAAACGTACTGGTGATTTCCTTGTTTTGGAGGTATATTTGAAAAATAACCTCTTCGCACATGGGTCGGAAACGTGATTGTTTTGCATGGAAATCACCCCTCAGCGAAAAATCAAGTCATGGCAAATGTGATGTATTACCTCTGTACGAAGTACTCTGGGGTGTGGTACTGAAAAAAAGGTGTGGGGAAGCCGTTCCCAGGACCGTGACTAAGGGGAGCGCAGGGGTGGTCTCCCCCTGGAAAATGTGCTGGACATTACAGTACTGTATGTGTAAACTCAGACTCTATGCCAGTGGTTCTCAACCTTTTTTATCCCATGAACCCCTTTGACCGTTATTTACAGATAAAATCCCCCCTTAGAAATTTAGTTTGTAAAGAACACTTTTACATCAGTGCACTAAGAAGATAAACTAAACTCTTCACAATTGATAAGCTAAACGATAGTACATTTTAAACAAAATCCTAAATACAAAATTCCCCCCTTGCAAATGCAAAATTTCCTCCTGGTGGGGAATTCCCCCCGCTTGAGAACCCCTGCTCTATGCATAACCGTTATTTTCGTACGTGCTATCGATGTAAAATTTGGGCCCCCTCAGAAAAGTCTTCTCCCCCTGGTGTCCCAAGCTGGTTATGGGCCTGGCCATTCCCACGCTTCCCACCCCACTACACTCCTGATTTAGGTTAAAGCCGAACTCTAACACCAAATATCGCTCAGCTCAGATGCCCTCACACGCGAAAAGCTCCTTTAGTTCTTGCAATCCACAGAGGCAAGCCGTAACCTACTCCGCAACGGCCCGAAGACTTCATGACTAATTACTCCTCTGAAACGAAGATAGCAAGAGTTACGATAAATGCAAACAACCAGACGAAGTGTGGAGTACGCAAATACCATTGTTGATGTCATAAACAATAATTACACAACCATGCTATGGTGCTGTACACCAGATAACTTGTCATTTATTAATTTATGTTGCTCCAGGCGCCTAAAAAAGGTGTGGGAACGCTGTTCCCAAGCGTTCCCACCCCACTACATCCCTGGAAGTACTTCAGAAAAAAAAGTCAAACAATATTGCATTTTTCTCCCGTAATTACTCCCACGTCATTTTTAACGGTGAGCTGCAAAATAAAACAATAGCGTTAGTCCGGTAAACTCCGGGTTGTCGCCAAGCGAAATACTGTTTCTTTTGGATGTGCAAACAGTTTATGCCTCTCTTGCTTTCGTTTATTTAGCGGTGTTGAAGAGTTTGGTTTGTTGATACCCCATATCGTGTAAGACATGCACTGCTTCACAGCTCGTCCAAGGAGAACGGCCGCACCATAGAACAAAGCATCCTTGAAAGCAGCCCGCTGCTGGAAGCTTTTGGAAACGCCAAAACAGTTTATAACAACAATTCAAGTAGATTCGGCAAATTCATCCAATTACTGTTCAACCAAGCCGGTCAGATCAAAGGAGGACGAATAACGGATTGTATCCTAAACGCGTTACGCGCCAGAAATTTGCGTTGAGTGTTGGTTGTAGTCATCTGCAAACGCGTTACCGTGGGTTAAAGTTTCCTGCTTTCATGTTAACAGCAAGATGTAAAGCCGCTGCGTCGGCCACGCACCGATTGCTTTCGACTGCAGTGATGACCAAACAATCGTTGTTTACGTTTCGCGAGTTAATTCGGTTTTGCGCGTTACTCATAAAATAACGGTGAACAACTCGCTGAAGATGCTTTCTAAATATCAGCTGATCGCTTGCGTGAACAAAAACAGCGGAGTCTTTTGTTTCATGCTACAGCGGAACGCACTGGCACACCCGCGTATTGAAACAAAGCTACTGGTGGGTTTTACTTTTTGCCTAGTTTTTTTTTAACTGCTCTGAGTTTTGCTTTAATTGTTTTTTGATAACTTCAGATGAATGTCACCAAATTCACGCGAAAAAGTGTTTAGGATCTGTAATATATGCGCGAACGTTACAAACGTCTCGTGCTCTCGATCGAGTCGTGCGAAAAGAACCAACTAGGACAGGAAAAAATGTCACCCGCACAACAAATGACTTTTTTTTTGCTGCGATGAACAGGTTTTTGGTTGTTCTTATTTTCTTTAACGTCCGTTGACTGATTGTTCGTCGCAAAGACTTACTTGAAAAGGTGAGAATTGTCATGTGTGGAAGTTTGCTTTTATTTGTTTCATTGCATGCTGAAATACATACACAAACCCGGTCTGTGTGTACTTCTTCAGCATCGCGTTGTCAGACAAAATCCCGGAGAACGAAACTACCACGTCTTTTATCAACTTGTGCGCGGAATAACTGAGGAAGAAAAAGGTTAGTCATAGGCATGTTTACAGTGTAAGTTTGACAAAGATCATACTTTAAATACTAAGCTTTTGGGTTTGAAGATATCATTAAAACCTTTTTTCACGAAGAAAATGTCGTGGAGAACAGTGCACATTTTCTGAAATCCTTTAAACGTGCATTTGCTTCTTAGGCAAACTTTTCTTGAGTGAACCGGAAGATTATCATTATTTGAGGCAATCCGGCTGCACGTCTGACCCATCTCTTGATGACGTCAAAGACTGGGAAGCGTTAGAGGTAAGCGTCATGATGACGTGCATAAGACGTGGATGAAACCGGCGAATCGTTACCTGTAACAACATGACTGATGTGAAGCATTAGAAAAGTCAACCGAAGACGTGTGCGGTTCTCAGCTAGTAGTTGAATTTTCTCGTGAAACACAGCGATCTGATTGTAGCTTGCCAGAAAAAATGAAGCCCGTCGATGTTATTGTGTGATATACGGAAAAAATGTTCATAATATCACGCGTTCGTTGACTCCGTCCAGGGTCGCAGCCAGCTGATATTTTCGGTGGAGGGCAAAGTGATTGAGATTTGTTGTTTTACCTAAAAAATAAAAAACTTTTTGGCGTTTTCATAATGTTTTTGAAAATTTCGAGGGGATGGAATTGCCCGGTTAACCCCCTGGTTGCGGGACCCTGTTGATCAGGCAACGAGACGAAAACAGTTACGCGATCACACAGGACGGTGAAAACATCGTGAGCATTCGTCGCGAGCACGAAATCACTTTCTGCAGCTGCCAGCTGCGCATTCCGTGAAGAAACATGAACATTTTAGGTATCTTTCTCTGTCAAGTCATTTTGAGATATTGAAAAACCTTTGAAAGCAGGACTTGTTATCCTGGAGTAGACAGCTGGACGTTCCACTACGCTACGTGCTTTCGTTCACGTTGATGCTTCTGCACAACCTGTGAAGCTTTGTACACCACAGTGCGCGTGTCTCCTCAAACGGCTGTCTTTTGCGGAAGTTGGAGAATCAACCTCTGCTTGGCACCAAAATACGAACCGCTGCAGAGCAACAGTTGTCTGCTTGGATGGGAAAGGGTTATGGAAACCCCGGCAGAGTTTCATTTTAGCTGGGTTTACACATTCTCTGCCATGCTCGGCTTCTTGCGGAACTGGGCAAACGACGATAGATACCGGTTGGGACTTAGCACTCCCGCGCAGCTGTGTTGATTATCCAACAGACTTCAACCTTTTCAAAAAATATAACCTTATTAAATTCGCAAGAACTCGGCCATTAACTCTAACCTATAATGCGATTTTATGAAACTGTCGTTGGGTACCCGACGAGATAACCTGTTTCGCAGATTTTCTACGGTGTCTCAGCGCCTTAACTTTAATTTGCATGAAAGTGTTAATGTTTCGGCCAATAAACTCTATCTATCTTCACTTTCTTGTCATGACGACAATAGCTCTTAAATTAGTCCATTTTCGGTTCTTATCCGGTTCTGGCTGCCAGGAAGGTACGAGAAGCAATCGTGTTCCACCTGATCAAAGTGTTTCTGTTTTGATAAGAGAGTGTTGACAGGTTAAATTGAGATGACGAGTTTGATTGGTCACGTCGGCCCGAGTTCTATGTCAAAGCTAGTCGTTGCTTGAAATTATTCGCTTCTATATTTCTCAAATATTCCATATATCTCCAATTCACACCACCTCACAGCTACTGTCATGGTCAAAATACATAAAACCGCTGACGAACCTAATACAGGACACTAACTAGCCTTTTACGGCTGAGGCAAAGCTATACGATACCTCAGGTTCAACGTTCGCTGTCTTCGAAAAAGCAAATAGGATGGTACGACATGTTCTCTTTCAAGTGGTTGCTAAATCGTCCCATCGGGTGAATAACCCGCCATTGCGGCCCTGCTCTCGTCTGCCCAGCGAATGGATCCACTGCAAGCACGTGACAGCCTGCTATCGTTTTTTCCAATAACCGGAGTTCATCACTTTATTAGGAGGCAAGCGGTGCCCATCTTTGATCTTCTTGCTGTGAAATAAAATGTCCTTTTGTGCCAGCGCTCGTCCTTTCCGGGAATAAGCATTAGTGCGGCATTTGTCGGTCGTGCTGAGTTCCTTAGCTTTGCTTTTCGGTGAAAAAATACGCTTCAATGGGGAGTTGAAAACCTGTCAAATTTCGTTGCTAAAATTGAAGGAATCTGTGTCAGCTGACTGGAGGAGCAAATTTTCCTGCGTTTTTTGATGAAAACCCTGCTTGCACGACCGAAAAACCAACAAAAAACAACAACAGAAAAGGCTACTTCTTTCAGTCTTGATCGTTCAGCGACGTGTTGCTGTTTGTGCTAAATGCGGGAACTTACAATTGCCCACGCAAGCGCTCACGCAGCAAATAGAAAATCGTAGCTTCATTTTTGCGAAATGTGAGCTTTGCATTTTTAAACAGCGCTGCGCGTAACATAACGAGCATGTGCCAACCAGACATTCCCATGTGTTCAACGCAGACTAAGAAAAACTTTAAAAAATTGCGGAAGCGCAGCATTCAACCGCTACGCCAACCTTGATTGCAAATGCTGCTTCGGAAAATGGTGTGTTCGCCAAGCGCACCTTAGCGCGGCAACTGTATCTGTGAAACGCGCAAACAATTTCACCATTGCGCGACATCTGCATATTCTCACGCCATTGTACCTTTGAAGATGTCGATAAAAGAATATGTAACAGAGGCCTTGTGCAGGAGAACAAGTAAAGTTGCTCTCCTGCGGAAAGGGTGAACTCATCTTCGTGTTATAAAGATATTCTCATTGATTAGAAGCTGAGTTGAGTTTGTTGGCGTAAAAAGTACAGATTTTAAAAATTTTTAACTCATTTTGACCTTTCCAAAATTTCCGACTCCCGACTCCGGCTCTGATTCCTTAACGTAAAGTGAATAAAGTTTGACTGTCAACAATTTTGTAGCAATTAGCAATCGGCGGAAACGGTGGTACACAGCAAGAAATCTCTGTTTCAACAAAAGTTTCAAAAGAAATTGTATCATTTCAGCAGGAATTCCTAACTTAGGAGTGTGATGTAAAAAATGATCCGATTGGACTTCCGGAGTCATACAAAAATCCGACTCTGACTCCTAGTGTTGTTAGGAATCCGACTCCGACACCACCCAAAAACCACCGAATCCTTTCGACTTCGCCACTGACTCCGCAACCCTGCTTTCTAAGCTGAGAAAATTACTGCGCATTTTCGAAGAAGAGGGAATATTCATAGGAGAGTACAAATTAAAAGGCGTTTTGTCTCCGGCGTTTTGATGAGCTTTGCGCAACGTTCTGAAGTTAAACTTCCGTGGAGGTCAGGGTAGATTCATTGGCAGTTCTCTATGAGTCCCGCTGTACTAAATTTTATGCTTGTTTATTATGCTGCGCTGCTTTCTGAGAAAGTCTAAAGGCGTAGGTTTGGATGCAGGTGAAGTAAATGTTCGTACATTGTCTGGCGCATTTCGTACAATCAAGCAGTTGTTCGCTGTTTCTAGACGCATTTTTCTGTTTTTATTGCAGCAAGCCCTCCAGACCATCGGGTTCAAGGACGGGCAGCGTCAGGACATCAGGTCGGTTCTGGCTGGAATTCTTCAACTTGGCAACGTCACATTCGCCAACGCTGGAGGAGCCCAGGTGGTTGAAATGGACGGTAAGCGCACTCCTTGTCGCTGTGTGTGGCGTGTTGGCATTCGCACAACCTTTTCATTTCCGCTGCGTCTGCTGATCCCGCTTTTAGGTCAGTCTGGGTTGTCAGTGTTGCTGTGACGTCAGTCTCGTGATGGTGAATTTTTTGCATGACAAAAGTCGTCGGTTGGAAACTAGCGAACAAGATGCGTGACAAAAACTCACTGTAAGGCTTAAAACAAGCTTATTTTCTATCGATCTTTTTTCGCTTGCACTTCAATTTATTTCTTCGTAAGTACTCACAAAGCATTTCTGACTTGATCGCAGTAAACGAGTCAGTCGAGTGACATGCTTGTTTCCAAGCGTATCACTCCTCCTTAAGCACATCTTCCCACACCGTCGTGAATCAAATCGATCGTAACTATTTATTCTCTAACTTGAAAAAAAGCTGAAAACTGTTGAGTGGCACTCAACTTGACAATTGTCACGTTTATCAGTCTTGTAACAATTTAAAATTTACCAGTAAAACCCAAAACTGTTCGTTGAATGGTTCGTTTCTGTGCAGCAGATCACAGTCACCCGCGATGTTATGTTCATGTTGTACACCCTTTCCAAATACCGCTATGATTGCCATTGAAACGTTTTGTGTCTTGGTGTGAAACGCCACTCAAACGTAATTGTGCAAAGCAATCGGTCGTGTCCGTGGTTGTCGGAAGGGGGGTGCAGTGGGCGAAGACCTCCTGGATTTTAAAATTTGGTACTTTTTTATTAATTTTTTGAAGAAAAATGTTTTTCTGTTAATTTTCAGTTGGCAAAATGTACTTTCACTGTAGTTTCCTCCCTGGAAAAATCCTTTTGGTCACCACTTGGAAAAATCCACTGTTGGCCACCCCTGGAAAAAATCCTTCCGACGCTCGTGGTCGCGTTACGGTTGTGCAGCAGTTGTGCGCTTAATTTCTATTACCTGTTTCGGTTGCTGGTGGAAAGTGGCTTCAAGTCCTTTCCATTGCACAAACGACGACATCGTCTCACGTGCTCATTATTTCCGCATTCTTTGTGGTTTCATTCAATTTCACTTCGGAGTCAAAATGTTGTCCGAAGGCGCAACAGTTTATTTCAGTCTTTTGTCTACGCTACATGGCCAAGAATTTTCGTCTTGCTGTGGGCTGTGGTTGCGTATGGTTGCGACGCACGTGCTTTCGTTTTGCGCCCGGCGTTTTGCATTGCTCGTGTTTCGTCTTCAGTTCCGCGACGTTTGAAAATTTATTTTATTTTCTGTTTTCTATGGAGGACAGGAAAGGCGTTTGTCCCTACGAACTACATTCCAGGTATTTCCGTGCGTAGCGACACGTAGATGATGCTTTAGATAGCTTGCGTAATGCATGTTGCGCTTGTGCCGGTCGCATACACACTGACCTGTTGCCAATGCTCATCACTAACTGCAAGGTAGTTTAGATCTAGCGAGTAACAGTGGTCTGTCTCACGCTGGATGCTTTGGTACAATGTGCTGTTCAAAGTTAAAAACCTTCAAGAACAACGGATTAACTGCATTGCAAACTCTTGGTGGACGAAGCATAATAATTTGTATTTTTCTTGCGAGGTTTGGCGCCAGTGGTGTAGGAGCTGGGGGTGCAGGGGGGTGCAAGTGCCTCTCAAAAGTTTTGATTGTCGAAAATCCGAACAAAATCCGTGAAAATTCGGGCAAAATCCCAGAAACGTCCAGCACAGATGTTTCGACACTTTCAAATGAGACTGAATTATGAAATATGTTTGAATTTTAACTTTTTTCCAAAAAATGGCGCCCAATGAGATAAACTGAGACCTTTTTTGTTTGGAGGCCCCTTCACCAACAACAATTTTGTTTTTTGTCGGAGATATTTCAGTGGATTCGAAACATGAAGACCTTTATTTTTCGTCTGAGAGAAAAATTTGTAGGGGAATGTTTGGCGCACAAAAATTGTTCGGTCAAAATTCTTTCGCAACCCTAAAAATTTGCCTGCTCCTACACCTATGTTTGGCGCTTTCAGCCACTTGCACAAAAATTATTCGGTGAAACACTTGCACAAAAAATTATACCCCTAAAAACAAAAGGAAAGGCCTCATTTTGCAACGATACACGGCAGACGCTTGTAATACGTTGCGCTCATAGCTGAGCGTGCGATTTCAATGTTTTTAAATAGTGGCTTGTGCATGAATTCCCATGAACGTTATGTGGGTGATGAATGGTACTGTTTGCTGGTGTCGTGTGTACGCGAGCTTTCCATTGTTGTTCCGTTGATCTGCACAAGCTTTCTAAACCATATCAGATTTCTAACGACAGCTTGCAAAAGCACAGCGGATGCAATGAAAGGCGCTTCATTGTGGGTTTTCTGCGCAAAAGAGGTGCTCATTTTCCCTATGTACTCATTGAAATCGGTAGTAACTGGACCGGTACTTTCTCACTGGGATACGTGCTTCTTTTGCACGGTTTCGTGCAATCAACAAAATGAATGGTGTATTGCATTCGAATATAGTACGAAATCTCAATAAACGTGTAACATGTGCAGTTGCCCTTGAACTTGTATACGTGTTAGCCGGATCGGGGACTTGTTATGTAAGTGGAGGCTGATGACCAGCAAATGAAAGTTGCTGAGGTAAGATGATAGAGCATATTTTTACGCAGACGCTGTTTCAACTAAATCCCTTTAGTGATCCAACGTTTCTTTAAATATCAGCGTTGCTTGGAGAGCAATTGTGCCCAACGGAAACAAGTTAGGTATATGCGGGAAAGTGCAAGGGGTCGAAGGTCTTCACAGTTCTCCTTGCATTTCGGTTAAAGTTTTTTTTGACTCAAACATTTTGGGAAAACAAACTTGTTATGATCGCAGGCATAAACAACATTGGGTAAAGCAGGCTGAAAGATGATTTCCAACATTTAAAACTTTGCCATTACTAGCGATTTTCTAGCCATTTGCTCTCGCTTTGCCATAACTTCAATTTTTATTGTTGCTTGGAGCTTCAGCAACAACCACCCGACTCAAATGACAGCATTGGCAGCAATATTTTTTGCCACAAGCCAAGTATCCGTTGAAAGCAACTAAACAAGAAACGACAGCTACATTTAGTAGCCCAAAGCAAAGTTGCGGAAAGTTACGAAAATGTGATGATTTAAAGTGAACGTGGACAAGATAAAATTTTTTTATCTATCGCAGATCTTTTGCTTAGTTCTGTTGCTTTTTGTATGGTGATCTTCTCAACTCGTGGCTGTGCCAACTCCCAAGAGTGTGCTAGACGTCACTGAAATGGATCAAGTGGTCATTAATTTGAAAAAGATGATAACACGCTGGCATAGATTGCATTACAAACGCTCCAATTTTTTCGCTCAAGCTCTTTTACAGACAGACTGAGCGACATTGCTCTGATTTATCTTTACAAAGAGCATTTAGATATTTTGAAAGGCTAATTTCCATGGTTTTGGCTCACACAGTTCCACCGCAAAAGTGATTTCTATTCGTTGTACGATACGTTGATTTCACAAATGTAGAAGCCAACAGTTTTGTTGCTCTTTTCATATGTACGAGACTGAGTGTTGTGCTACTGCCACTCCTGCTCTCGCCATGTAAAGTTCTCCCCGTGCTTTTGGGTTTTCAACATATTAGATCCCATTTGTTTTCAAAGTGCGTTTGAAACACTTTTAGCGAGTATTTGTGATGTGTAATTTTTTTCCACAGGTTTTCGTGTATCTGGCAGCGAGCCACATTTTCGAATTTTTAAAATACTTTTTAAAATGCTTTGCAATGCCACTTGGCCAAAACGTCCGTAATTCGGCTGTTTCCAAACGAATTGTTTGTAGGCAGTTGAATGGCAGATAACGGGGTACTTTACTGACACTTTGCATGGTGATATGGGTTCTTTGCGAAGAATTTAGATAAACATCTTCCCCCTCCGGTGAGGTCCTACTTTCTGCAATTCACCACATCTCGCCACCAGCTCCAATTACGCAAATACAAAATTAACATTTCAATCGACACACCAGGTGCTTTTTTACAAGATGAAGTCGCACGAAATGGCTTTGTGCGAGTAACTAGTCACATGTCTCACGCACAAAATCTTTTCGATCAAATTAAAGTTGAATCTGGTTTCCTGCAGTGGTGGATCGCGCCTCCCAGCTGCTCGGCATTGATTGTGAGAGACTGGAAGCAGTTATGAAGGAAAAAACGATGAAGCTTCGAGGCGAATACATCACTTCTCCTCAAAGCATTGAACAGGTAGATTTTTTGCAGGGCTGCGGTGCCTGTTTACGATCACGTGCCGCATGAATTGCAAAATTTCACGGGCGGGCCGCAAAAAATTCGTAATTACATCTTCTGATAAAAAACAACGAAGCACAGTACGCAGCGTTTTTTGCTTTAGGAGAATAAGGAGAGAAAACTATGAGGAGCAAGAGAGACTCCTCATTACTACTCATTGTTTAAGTTCCAGCTTATCTTGGAGTTCGTGTCGTCGCGATGTTGTGTTCTAATTTGGGCAACGAAAATTATGACGCGGGCCACCTGAAATGGTGAGATGGGCCAAATGTGACCCGCGGGCCTTAGGTCCTCTATTGATTTATGTCCGTATGGCGTAGAAATAATCAGCCTTTCCATTCCCATTACCAACAGGCAGTTATATGAACAGGGGTCAAAGATGAACTAACTTTAAGAAGCCATTGTGCTCATTTGATTGGGTCAAACGTCGGATTTTTGACATTCGATCCCGTACAACTTCGTGTCGTGTCTCGCCGAACATCGCCTCGCCCTAGCTGATTAAGCTGATTGTGCGCACGGCATTAATTTGAATAAGCGGGTTATTTTACTGTCCGTGGCCGTGACTCAGAAACGGGCATTGAAATCCAATAAAAATTACCGAAACGAGCGTGAAGTTACTGACATTACAAGGCGAACGGTCGATGGTTTATTGTTGTTTTTTTGTAAATGGACCATCTGCCCAAACTTACACAGGCGTGCGATTCGAGAGACTCGATTGCGATGGCGCTCTATTCCCAACTATTTCGATGGGTCATCTCGAAAGTCAACCACCGGATCAAAGGGCCGGATGACTTCCACTTCATTGGAATTCTGGATATTTTTGGTTTTGAAAACTTTGAGGTGAACCATCCAAATGCCGCAAGCGGCCTCCGTTTGATGTGCGATGTTATGAAATTGATTCTGTGCGAAAAAGATCTGTGGTGTTGATGTGCCAGTTTAAGACCCACCTTGCGTTTTTAACTCACAGCTGTTGATATATGGCATGCGATCTGGTAAATGCTTTGCTCACGCATCATTACAGCCAGTGTTTTTTTGATGTGTTTTGAGAACCTGAAACGATCCGTCAAAATTTTCCAACGGTCTTTCAACGTACAGTAGAATCTCGCTGTATAACTACCACCAAAATACACCAACACCTCGGTTTACGGCCATCTCGGCATTCAGATGAAATACATTAGTTGCGGTCTCTCAAAATGTTTTAACGGTCATCATGGTCAAACCTAAAAAAGCCATGATTGCAGCCATCATTTTGACATCGGTTTAAATAGCTGTATTTTACTGTTTCTTTCGTGTTTTTCTTTTCGTGAAAAAGGATAAATTTGCTTGTTACCTTTAGCTTTCCTTCTAAATGCTGTCGTGGAGTTGTGGAACCGAAGTCGGCCCCTATTTTGTCCGTTATTACTTTTGGGTTAAGACATTACTGCAATCTGGTCAATTCCTATAGGCACTGTCGTAGATGTGCAACCATGATGGATATTATTTTTTATCCCGTTCACTCGCTGTTAATGATCACAGGCTTTATGATGGCCTGGTTCGGTGGTGTTGAGAATGACTGAGGCACCGATATGTATCGTATAAACTAGCGGTTGGCAATTACGGTACGAGTCTAGGATTCATTTAGCCTTAGGCAAAGAGAGGGAAGCAATGTATTATTGTATTTAAATTTTTTGCGTGATACCAAAAGATCTGCCGCCTTTCCCCATCATCGCAACTGCTCCACGCTGGGATGACTTGCGAATAAAACAGCTTTTACCGAAACTGGTCCCTGGTGCAGAAACGTTCTGTATATGTTGTGGAAGTTTGCTGTCACCGACTGATATATAATAATAGACATTTTTTTCTCAGACCAATCGTTTTGAGCAGTTCTGCATCAATTTCGCTAACGAAAAGCTTCAGGAGTTTTTTAACCGTCATATCTTCAGCCTGGAACAAATAGAATATAACAGGTAAACGCAACATCTTTATCTCCATCTAAGCATGTGATGCTGCAACTGCGACTGCAAGCGTTTGCGCATGTAAACTAAAGTAAAATATTTCTTTGGAAACCTTCAAACTTAAACACCTGCAAATATCGTTAGGCGTGGTGTGTATGAAACACTGCAGCAAATCTGCTGCTTGATGTCCCGTAATGGGAAGGCTTGTGCAACACTTTACCCTGAGCGATTACGTTGCTGCTTCCGTAAAGTAAGTTCGCTGCAGTCATGTTTGACTCATCGTTATTCATCCCTCAGGGCGAACCTAGATTTTGTTGATGTTATTTCAATGTTGATGAAACGCCGTCGATCGTAGTAAACGATCTTAAAAAAAGTGGCTTGCTTATAACTTAAAAACTTTTCCTGAGCACCGCTAAGAATTTCTTGAAAGTCCCATTAAGTATTTGGCAATCGTAACTGTGGTTGTTCCGTTCGTTTTTTGCCCTTGTCACCACCCAGTGTTTCCACAGGGAGGGTATCGACTGGTGCGAAGTGGAGTGGGCTGACAACAGCGAGTGTCTGGACTTGATTGAAAAAAACATGGGGCTGATTTCGCTCGTCAACGAAGAAAGCCGCTTTCCGAAAGGCACCGACCAGTCCATGCTGCAAAAGCTGCACGCGCAACACGCCGTACGTACTCAACGTTTCCGGTGTGCCTTGCCTGCCCTTGCGTTTGTGTTTCGCTCAGCGGTTTTGTGACAAACGATGCCACGTCAACGCGCCTGGCGTTGTTAAAGAACCAGCTTCCGTTGTTCTGCTGCCGCAACCTGTGGTTTGCAGCCTGCAGTTCCGATGGCAGGGTTTCTTATCAGCACCAGCTGTCAATTCTGCCCAACGAGGAGGTTTCGCTGGAGTGGAGGACCTGATCTGCCGGGTCCTCGTCGCTTTCATTCTAACTTGTTAGCCGCTTGATAGGCGTTTGCAATGGCGACAAATAAGTGCTGATTTTCTAAAAAATTTTTTGAGTAACTACATCAACGATGAAAAAAAAACTTGGGCAAATTTAAAACAATTGCCTCACCGACCAAGTTGCCGAAGTTGGCCTGTGTACATGTCACTTGCGGTTAAGGTATGTGCTCCTTGGTTCTGTAATGTGGCAAATGGGAAACGCCCTTTTGCAGAAACGGTATATATTGTTGATGATGAGTTTTAACTATGTGCGAGAGAAAACGTGTGGTTGCTGGAAAAGGCAATTTGTTGCTTAAGGAAAAAGTCTGCAATTCAACTGTAGCCACCACGTTTGCCTCTTGCTGGTGGTCATTTTTTTTTAATTTTCACTGTGCATATCGCTTCAAAAAATCCTTATTGCTTGGTACGTGAAACACGGGATGTTCAGCTCAGATCTTTGGTTAAACAAACACCACCAAGGCGTTGGAGGTCTTTCGCATGGTGGTTCTGTGTTTTTAACAAAAATCGATCCTGTGCAGAAAAATGGATTCTATGTGAAGCCGCGAGTCACTGGAGCTCAGTTCGGCATCAAACATTATGCTGGAGAGGTAACTTTGCTTTGCTAACCACATACGTATGAACTAGAACCGCTTCCGAGATAATTTCAATGCAAGTTTAATTCCTCTTATAAAATGTTGGAAGTTAAGAAAGCGTTAAAAAGGAACTGGTGTGCTGTGCAAAGAAGTGTCAATGAGTACAAATCACAGTTTTGTAAAAAGCGACCGACATCATTTTTCAGGTGTATTACAACGTGCAAGGCTTTCTGGAAAAGAATCGCGACACTTTCCGCGACGATTTACTGGGACTGCTCAAGGACTCGAGGTTGGTTCAGGAGATGTGAAGGGTGCTCTGGTGTCGGTACTTGCGCAAAGTTTCATTTTCAAATTGTGGTTGATGGTGGCCACTCGCCAGATTTTAAAATATTTTCTTTTGTACATCATGGCAGCATGCAACGGCAGGGTCAGTGGTACGTTAGCGTATCATGTTTTACCTGGTTTTATAGTAATGTTTGCACTGTCGTATCAATATTGCCTGTTGCTTGAATTGTCCGATTGTTGTAAGATGTCGTTGCTTACAAATAAGATTACATTTTAAACGTAACGGTGTTCGAGAATTTGGGTAAAGGGTTTGCGAACCACCATTGTGAGATTGTCAAAAGAATGAAAGCAGTCAACCCAGCCTTGTCTTTACTTCCTGTTGAATTGATAAAACGATCAGGGAAAGCTTGAGGCGAACAGGTAGTTAATGAAGGTACGGGAACTGTGTCAACTTGCAACGACTGTGCGTGTAGTTTTGTTGAAGTGATTTCCACAAACACAAAGTCGGCGCGAAGTACTTGGGCACGTTATCAATTGTGTGAACACCGTGTGCATTTGACAACTTACAAACATCTGATGTTGTTCTGAACCTGTCAAGTAGTCTTCGCCTGGAGTTATCCGACGAGAAATGTCGGCCAAGGGTGAACATTATTGAAGGCAATAGTTGTTATTGCGTGTGTGCGTGCTTACGTGCGTGTGCAGGGGTGACACGTGCGACAAGCAAGGAGGCAATGTTTGAGGGAACGTTATTTTGGGCTCGGTCTTCGACATGGCGCTAAAGTGCAACCCGTGATGAGGCTGCACTTGGGTAGTGTTGCAGTTCTGGGAGAATTGTGGACACCCTTTAACCATCGTTATTTCCAGGTTCGTTCTCGCCCGGGGCAGTGACACCAGATAGGTTTCCAGCTATACTCGCATATCAGGTAGTTTACGTTATGAGCAGATTGAGCTCTTAAGCCATGCCAGGCAACTAGGTATGGGAGACCGATAGCCAGGTGGGGTATTTCTGCACTCTGGCAGTCACTGCACCTGAATCTGGACCCAACGTTTTGGGCAAACCTTTTCTTTGGGATTTCGCAGGAGATGCAAAGTGTGTTGGTGTGTTCTACAGATGAGTGGGCAACTTAGTGGCCCTCGTCCTTGCTTGGGCTTGCTTTGGAATTTCACTATCCGCATTCATCATCTATCAAAGCGATCATCCTGTTTCGTTAAGATTCTACCGCGCACGTCTATTTTGGGAGAGAATTATGTGACACTGACACCAGCACGTGAAAGAGGATACGGTGTGACGCCTTAATGATTTTTTTATAGCTGCGACCTCATATACGACATGTTCGAAAAAGTGCGCTCGAATTCAGAGGATTCCGGAAAAGGTCGAAAAAAACAAACAGCCACTGCCAGCGCACAGTTTAAAGTAAGAATGTACTAATGGAAAGAATTGAATACGTATTACACAGTGGATGGAAAACTGCACATTGGTATAGTGGAAAAAAATTAATTCGTTACAAGAACGCGCTTTTCAAAACATGTTGTAGGTTTTGCAACTGTTGCTTTTGAAATGAAAAGTTTGGCTTGCTAAACTTGAATTTCGTAATTACTTTTTATTTTTGAAAGCAAAAAGTACATTGATATTTGTTTATTTTTTCTATTTACGCAGAAAAGTTTCACTTTTATAGTGTGCTCTGTTTGGATAGCAACGTTTGCGCACTGTTTTTCATCCAGAGATATGACTACTTTATTCACTGCTTACGAAGCAACATGAATTGCAAGAAGAACAGCATTTTATATCTACCCTGCTTAACACTGAATGAGTCGAAACGACCCGATCGCAATAATAAAAGACTTGCCGTGACTCGACAGCAAGTTGTGAGTCGATTCGGACTCGATTCGACATCGTCGATGACCCGATCTGACCTTAAGCTGGTCGCGAATGACGCGGTATCGACTTGGACGCAGAATCGTTATGACTGGGAATCGACTTATGGAGTAATTTCATGCGTCCATCTTGAATCACAACATAAAGTGTTCGTTGGAAAAATGAGGAACCAAAAGCATTCACAATGATACTTGACAAACGCACTCAATGGACCACCGTAAAGATGTCAGCTATGCGCGTGGCGAGCACCTTCCCACAGAAAAGATCCAGCATGGGGGAAGGGACTTCGTGTCAACAGATTGAGGCAGCAACGTAGACTACTGAGATGTGACTGTGCATTTTGCTTTTTCATTGACACGGGAAAGATCTGGTCTGATTATTACAACCTTCCATACGTTTTAAAACCCGCATTTCGGTTTGCGAGGGTCAGCGAGGGCAGCAGCCCGCATGATGTCTCGAAATACCTCTAGGTATTCAGAAGCAACATCTGATAGTTCTGTAGTCGCTACACAAGGCGCGATGAAATCAGATCTGAGATGCGATCACGGTACCTGGTCATTGGCAGGCCCCTGCGTTGCTTTCCCGTGTGTGTAGCAAACCTACAGCTATCGACTCGCCAACCTGATTGCAATCTTTGTTCAACACAATTCAGCAATTCTAAAATTCTAATGGTGTGTGCTGTATACGCACGTTCTTTACGGCTTGTGCATTTTATGGGCATGAAGGAGCAACATAAAACGCTTTCGTGAAAGAACAAGAGCTTGTTTTTAGAGGAACTTCGTTGTTTTTCGCAGTTCGTAAAATTTCAGAACATGGCCGAAATGTTTTCGCAAATGTATGACTGCGAGAAAGCTGGTTTCAAGAACGTGTTTGAAAAAATTTTGCCTGGCGTGTTGGGCCTTTTTATGTGTAGGGTTATATGACGGTGAGTGCAAATACATACTTTGGACTACAGAGAGTTGAAGTTTAACTAGTTTTTGCGACGTCGTATGAATGTTACAGCTTTCATTCTCGGTTATGAACTTTAGTTAGCGTTTGGAGAGGTATTTTGTCACATTTGTGACGGTAGCGTTTTTTTTCAGAAATCTTTGCACTCTTTGATGGAACGCTTGTCTTCTGCCAGCCCCTTTTTCGTGCGATGTGTCAAACCAAATCTAGAGAAGGTGATGTGTTTTTCTATATTTTCGTCATTATCCTGGCGATTCCCACTTTCCTGAAGTGCGACTTGATGCACTGGAAAGTGGTGATCTGCAATTATTTGTGATTTTGTTGAGATGTGGATGTTCGCTGGATCATTTCAAATTGTTCTGGTAACGCTCTAACACAGTAGTTTTTAACCTGGGAGGGCACGCCTCCTTAGGGGGGGCGCCAATAGATTTCCAGGGGGCACGAGACTTAACGTGCTCTACAACATGGAAAGTTTGTTTAATAAATTTACCAATAAATACATTTAATTTTGCAGCTTATTAAAAGCCAGGGGGCTTGAAACAAAGAACAATTACTTAAGGGAATGGTGGTAGAGGAAAGGTTTAGAACCACTGCTCTAACGCCAGGCTGGTTTTGTTTGTCGTCATGTGCTCGCATTGATTCAACAGCCGAATCAGTATCACTGTCAAATGCACTTTCTGACTCGCTGTGTGAGCTGACGGCATTCGCTTTTTTTCAGGTAGCGGACAACTTTAACGCGGGCATTGTCCTCAACCAGCTTCGCTACTCTGGTATGCTTGAAACAGTGCGCGTGCGCAAAGCTGGATATCCCGTAAGGCGAACCTACGAAGATTTCCTGCACAGGTTAGCACAATGGTGTTCTGCAGCGGCGCTCGGTTTCGGTGTGTTGCTTAACGCTGCAGCGTGCAATGCTTCTTCAAAAATCCTGGTTTATTTTCCACACAACCGCAGAAATGCAGTTTCCCGTTTGCTGACTCATGGCTATTCAATTTTTTGTTCTAAACGCGAACGAGCACCCGATGTTCCTTTTTCCTTGTCGGGTTTTAAACATTTACCACCTCTCCTGATGTACCACAATAATGCGTGCTCTACTCCTTCCTTAGTTAGAATGTATACTCTATAGGGGGACAATCGGGTTGGCCTGCGCCCATATAGGCTTTGGTTCGTTGCTGTAACTTCAAAAAAAACAACGACTACGCATAACGAAAAAGTTACGCTACTGCGCAATTTACAAAACGCTTGTTGGCTATTGGTTCTACACTGGTAAGTGTCACACTTGAAAACCCAATTTTCTCAAGCATCAAAAAGTACCGCTCACCAGCTGGTCATTTCTACGCATTAAGGTAAAAGTGGCGGTTAACATTGCAATCAGTTCAGATGCACCTGCACTAAGCGTTCCTCTATCTGTTTTCAAAGGCTACATGCTGTTCTGTCTAGGAATCCAGCAGTGGTTAAAGGACTTCCAATAACTGTTGTCAATAAGAGCAAGACACGTTTCAGCTACCAATGTAGCACCGCAGAATTTTGTGGTGCTAATTACTTTGTTGCTTAAAACGATGCATGACAAGGCTTCTGTTTTGCAACAGGTATGGCATGATTTGCTCTGTTTCTGGCAAAGAACCACGTGATCAAGCCAAGGTTATTCTCGACAAAGTAGACCCTGAAGCGGCTGCTTGGAGATTGGGAAAAACCAAGGTATATGGAGATGAAAACAGGCATCCAGTTTGTCCTACGACGGCAAGCAAATGCGCGATGATTAGGAGCGTAAATTAATTTCAAAAGTTAAAACCGATTTTCCTGAAAGACATGGGACGATAAAAATGCCGGTGAAATTCTGCGCGAAACATTAAGTAAGAAATTTGCGGGGTTAAATAATCTACTTCTGCAGTTTGTAACTATTGAATGCAGCGATCTCGCCACATCAACTGCTTCTGCAATTTTTTGCACAAAACGGATTTTGTGTATAATGCTTCAAATGTGTGGATGAATTTCCTCCACCTTTCTTTCGATTGCAAGGTGATTGGTGCATCGTGAAAAGTTTTTATTTGAAAATTAGGCAAATCGTTTTCAAAAGAAGCCTGGCCTTGCGCCCAATTTGCTGGTGTTGTTCGGGATGACGTAACAGCGGTGGCAGAAATCTTGCCAAGTCTGTTTGCAGCAGTGCCTATTGACTTTTTTCAACTGCAGGCACCTTTGTGTTGTACTTGGAAGTTTGCGGTACTTTTGTCAAGCAACTGAAAGCTGGTGGCGTTCTCGTATAAGCTTTTTTCAAGTTCTCAGTGTTTGCATTTAGGTTGTCTTTCTAAGATTTAAGGCATGCCGGTCGGGAATGACCGCCTCTTGCGGTGGATGAATTTTCTTTGGATGCTGCTGTTGGGGTTGTTGCAATATGCGTGCAGTGACGTTGCAAATTGCGTGTCAGTGTCGATAAAGCACAGTTGCTGACCCCGCAAAACCTCCAGATGTTGGTCGTGATAGGCTTCCTGTCAATCAATACCATGAAATCTTTGTTTTGTATCAAAGGTCTCCGCCTTCTGCTGGTTGAAAATTGTGTACTTGTTCATGATCGGAAGCATTTCGGTGAAAAGCATTCCGAATCTTTATTCTTCATTTAGCCAACCCGTCCGATTTTCAGTCAAGCAGGTTGATCAAAGTGTTTCAGTATCCACATTGATCAGAAACTCTGCTTCTTGCAGGTGTTCCTCAAAGAAATTTTGGAACAAAAACTTGAAAAGGCGCGATTCGAGAGAGTGGCCGCATCAGCAGTTATAGTCCAGTCGGTCATCAGAGCGTATTGCAAGCGAAAGTATTTTCTTCGATTGAAAAAGTGCTCCGTGCATGCGCAGCGATTTGTACGGGTGAGTCCCAATATTGTTGTGCGAAAGGTTGCACTTGGCGCGTGTACAGTAAATTGCGTTTTTTCTTATGTTACATTCTACACTGTTTGCATGTAGCACGAAAACTTCTGAAGGCAGAGAAGCTGACGTGCACAGCTTTCGTTCTAACATATTCAAGCACCCCTCCCTGCCTAGCAAAGCCGAAGTCTTAACAAGGGTGGCGCAGCTAAATCTGCTCGCAGTGTTTCGCGCTCGAATCGCGGCACCATCATGAAACACTTTGCGAGTAGATTCAGCAGCTTTCGCCCTTATGGTGAACTGTCACTGAAATGCGGATACGTGTAGGCGGATCATCGCAGAGTTATGAAAGCAGAGCACGGCAAGTAGATTCCTCGAAGGCTCACCAGCAAACCCTTTAGCCTTTCGTTCTCTAGCAAATCCGAAGAGATAAAGCTACGTTTTCCACATACTGTACCTACTTGTTCATTTTGCTGACGAGTAGTTGAGCTTTGTTTATTTCATTTTGTCGCACGTTCGCTTCACGTGAACACTTGCTTTCCTATTTCCAGGGTTTCGTTGCTCGACGAAAGTACGAACGCACGAGACGAGCGATCCTGACGATGCAGCGATTCGAGCGCGGAAGAAAAGCAAGAGTCCTGTTCAGGGTTTTAATGGAAGAAAAGCGGGAGCGCGAACGAAAAAGACTGGAATCCGCCATTGTTATTCAGAAACACTGGCGTGGACACGCCGCAAGAAAGATGTTCAAGGTCAGGTTACTTTGTAAAACGACGCTTTCGTGTTTATGTTTCTTGTTGCGATGAAAACTCGTCTAGAACAGTTGAACGAGTACGACAGTATACGAGTTTTTGGCGGTTTGATCCGGTTACTATGAGCTGCATTCGAAATAAAAACAAATTGCGTGTTCATCGCAACCGGAACGGAGACGTCATCTCGCTTTCAGGTCAAACGTGCGTTTCTAAGCCGATCCGTGATTATGAGCGAACAAACGAGGTGTTGAGTCAATAGTATTACGTTGGAACGGGGCCGCATGGAGGAGGAGTTAAAATGTTTTGGGAGCCGGGTTCGGTGCAGAGGCGAAAAAGAAACACAGTCAATCTCTCGCGTGCTTTGTGATCGTACCAACCTACGATTGCTTTGCCAACCACTACCATTTCATCGAAAATGATGCAATTTGAACATTTTTTGATAATTTTGCAGATTGAGTTGTGGTCTGCAACAGATACCAACGTAAACACCTCATGAGTCCTATCACTCTCGTAAAGCGAATATTCCCGCTGTTTAAGCGAAACGTGATATTTATACTTTAGTAATGCTTGGACGGTCAAGTCTCCAATATTAGTGTGTAGCTATCGCCAAAACCAGTGCGACAGTTTACGTAAATCTTTTCCTCGTAATTGTGCGAAGACTGCTAAAAAGTAATCCTAACCGCGCGATGATGCAACAGTAAAGCGCTTTGGAGCACGTGTGGTTTTCGCAGAAGCAGCTTCACAAAGCAGTTGAACCCCGAAATATCGCACTGGCTTTGGCGATACAGAAAAAATGTCAAAGTTTGCGAAACACATCCCATTCGTACGTTTCTTCATACAATTTTATTCCGAATTTTTGTTCTGTGCAGGTTTTGCTTGAGAAACACAGGCAGCTGAAAGCGCTCAAAGAACAGATGGAGAGAGAACGAAAACAACGTGAAGAGCAGGTACGCTTGAAATCAACGCTGAATATAAGTTTGACGAGGAATGACAAGCGCCAAGGCATTTTGCTGTTTATCTCTTTTCGAACGTATAAAGAATGTACCTTTTTGTTGAAGTTGCCGAAATAAACTTGCGTGGGTATGTGCAGATTTTGCTGAGTTAAATAAAGCAGTTGAAAAACTGCTGCGAATAATTGCCAGTATTAAAGAAAAAACTATGGTTTACAACTTCTTGCATTTGCTAAAAAGCAAGAATGACCTGCCTTAGACCACTTTACTTGGTGTTATGTCGTCACTTCCCCACACACTCGCGTTTTCGTGATGTTCACGCTTTTTCCTTAACCTACAAATTCTCTCACGTTTTGCCATGAAAGAAAGTTCCCTCTTTTCCAGTTTTGCTGACATCGTTTTCATTACCCTTAATCTGGTACAGTATGTCTAGTTCGTCTGAATGCCCGAAGAGCATTGCGTCAAATGTTTTGCCTTTTACGGATTGCGATCAGGACCACGTGTGTCTTACCATGCTTGTTTATTACTTCTGAACATAATCGATAGTTTTGTACCTAAACACTGCAGCCGTTGTGTGCACACCGATTTTTATTTTCTGAGACGTGTGTTTATCAAGGCTCGTCTGGAAAGGGAGCGACTTGCTCGTGAAGAGGAAGAGCGAAAACGTAAGGAGCAAGAGGAAAGAGAAAAGGTAAGTTTGTTACCATGTAGAAAGTGCAGACTTTTGTTAAAGACACGTTTGATTGCTTTTGGTGTCTGGATTTGCCTTTGTTTGCTTATGCTTAACGCTTGCATAGAATTTGCAACATCGTTAGCAAAACTGCTGCTTTTAACATAGTGCATGCATATGAAAACTATCGATTTGCAATTTGTCAGTTGATATGTTTCAAAGTTTGTTGAATTTTGTTTGAAATGTTGCTGTAATGAAACAATTTCGCGTTTTGAAGATAACGGTGATTGCGCGTTATATCTACGAACCATACCGGAATATCTGAATAAAAAGCAATGCCATGCTGTTCTTTAGAAGTTATGCCAGCTTGTACAGCTGAACAAAGAAACTACTTCGTTATAGGGTGACACTGTGCTTCACGGTGGAATGGTTGTTGAAATCGTAGTATCCACAGTTTGATTCGGTTACATTTTCGCCGTGTGTATGCTCGTTACGATTGCGTGAATTTAAAATATAAAGCCAATCAGAAAAAACCTGTCGAACTTGTTTGTCTGTCTCCGCGTTTTGTGTGCTCTAATCATTTCCGTACTTTACACCTTCTGTTGATAAAGTGTTTCTCGGAAACGTTACATTTCTTAACATGCTACCTCAGGCTGCCCGAGAAGAAGAACTCGCCAAGCAAGCTGCCGAAGCAACCGAAGGTCTTCCTTCACCACCTCCTATTTCTGGTGATGAGGAGGAAGGTCCGGAAACTGAAGTTCCGGAAATGGAAATGTCGCGCAAGTCCTTGGATGGCGAACATGTATGATAAATATTGTAACTTAATGTTTCGGAACACCGGTCGTAACAATAGTTTAAATGAACAGGATCAACTTTGACTGTTTGGACATCGTGCAAATAATTTTGGCTAATTGCATTTTCTAAGTTAAACGTCTGGGACTGGGTCACTCCTAACGTGCTTTGCATTCTGTAAAACTTCTGTTTGCTGAAATCATTTCCTCATCTATGTCTGCTCTTGGAGAATTCATCCTACAGTACAGACTAGATAGTTTGGACTTCAATTGCTTATGATGCTGCTTCTGCGAGACCACACGTGCTCTGAAGTGCTTTACTGTATCATCACGCGCTTAAGATTTGATTTTAGCAGGCTTCACATAATTACGAACATTACGTCGAAGAATGATGATGTCACGGTCCAAGCAGGCAAAACAAACAACAAGGGATTTCATGTTTCAGTTCACAAATTTGCGAAATCATTACTTTTGTAATCTGAATACTTCAACCAATTTTATGAATGTAAATAGAAAAAATGTTAAATTCTCATTTGCGCGGTACAAAACCGTTCACTGAGCTTTTTATGCTCAGTTAAAATTATTACCAGTGTTTCTAGAAGTTCAATCCAGAACATTTAGCCTTAAAATATTGCCCACTAGTAAAATATATCGTCGCCTTTGAAAAACATGCGGCCGAAATCTTTTTCCGTGGCAGCAATTACCCTCCGTTTCCGTCTCAGGTTTCAGCATTGGCTCATCTGGACGCTGTCATCGACCAAGCTCACCTCGACAGTGCTTATTCGACCGTGACCAAGCACGACCACGAAGCGTTGACGCCGGAAGCGGAAGATAACATGGAAGAGGAACTGGATGAGGCAGAGAAAGCTGAACTGGAACGTATCTTGCAGCTGGAGCTTGAAATAGCAGAAATGCACAAGGAGGAGGAAAAACGCGCCAGCTTGGCTCGTGAAGCGGTGAGTGGTTGCAATATGAACACGGTATATGAGAACAGGTTGCAAGTACTCGTCGGACAATTATACACTTCAGCTTCGAAAGTTAGTTGAAATCAGAAATAATATTTTTCTGCACGCAGCGATTACCGCTTGGTTGCGCAGTCAGCGGCATGGTCGTAGGATTGCTTATTTTTGACTAAAACGTTGCTGGGTTCAGCAACATGACGGCAGGGATCATAGTTTTCAAGAGAAAGGGAACCAGTATTCACAAACGATGAGAATGGCACCTTCGCGGTTGATAAATTTGTTCGCCGAAAGCCATTTTTACGATTATTGTATATATTTACCCATTAACGTTCTTGATTTAAAAAAAAAACCACCATTATCTGAAAAGTATCGTTCTGCTTGTTTCATGTTGTCATGCTTGTGTGTGTGGAGGGGTGTAGGCTTTTCTTGAAAATATGGTCTAATTTCTTCTTTTCGTCAACGCACTACATTGCCATTGTAGCAAAGACCCAAAGAACCGGATCATGTGATGGTCGAACCGGCGCAGTTCGATTACTATAACGACGAAAAAGCAGAGGACAACCGTGGAATGGACATACTGCAGGTGAGGATTGCTGAGTATGCTAGTGAGGTCATGTTCGTCCTTGTAGGGGTCGGCGGGTGAGTTGTTGGTGTAGTCTACAATAAAAAAGATCGTCGCAAGCCGTACTAGTGGTTGGTATAAGACAATGTATATTGGCTGTGTACAACCAGCCGAAATGGTGGAAGATTTTGCTAGCCGATTCAGAATTTCTTATGGGTGGAAATGTAACTGTTGCCTCTTTTTGAAAAATACTGTGGTATGCTACGCAATCATCATCAAAAGGTTCTTGCATAATTACGACTGCGATGAACCGTTGCTGAAGTAAGAGTCATAGGCTTTTATGGTCTTTGTCTGTGATCGGTTACCCGAAAATCGGAGTCATATCTTTCTGCATTCTGAGCTCATAGTAGTGGCCATGGACGTGATACATGACGCACGATACAAATGTTACGCGCAACGGTGTTTGTTTGCGTCATATGCCTTGCATGTGATTGCGTATGAGACCTTGGATTACATTCTTTGAATAAAACATTCACAGATTTATTCTTGAAACACGATGATACGAGTCGGAAAAGTTTGCAATTTTTATATTTGCCTTGTCTTCTACAGCATTTACGAAATTGAATTACTGGAGAGTCGAATCTTGGTTTTAAGTTTAGGTACATATTTACTACAAGTTTTAGATCAAAGATTGATATTGAAAAAGAAACTATTCTCCATTCGCTTGGCAGGAACTCGATTTGCGTATATTTATCTGAACTTTACGTGTGTGTGATAATCAGGATCTTGGTTTCGAAGACTTCGAAAATCAGGTTGAGGCCATGTTGGAGGAAAATGTCTATGACATCTCGCCAGAGGACGCAAGACTTGAGGCAAGGTTTTAAAGCTCGGCTGCCGGTGTATCTGTTGAGAGAAACTTTTAAGACTTGTCTGTTAAAGTATTACAACCGACTGTAGTGAGCATTGTTTATTGTAAAGTAGTTTGTGAATGTTTACGCAGCAAGTATATTCTACGTTACATAACCAGCAGAATGTAATCAAGTTGTTGCGATTTGAAAAGTGCTTTAAATTATTTGATGCGAATCACGTGGTTGCGTTTAATGTTGGAAATACGTTGTCTTCAACAAGATGTAGTTATAAGCGAACACGTCAACTGCTTTGTTGTCGTTAAGCGAACGTACATCATTTGCACTTTTGCTGGTAGCTCTTGTGAAAACCGATCGAACTTTCTAGGAAACAAGTTCATTGTCCACAGTTTATAATTAAGATGTCCATGTTAACTGGCCATATTTTCGATGTACGAGATCGTGTGGAACAAATTCTCCGCACTTACCGCAGCTTGTAGCTCTCCGGAGATAAACGTAGTGGTTTACTTGTAGCTCTGATCTGGCTTTGACTGGTCTGTTACCACAACCGCAAAACAGTCGTTGTAAGTCTGTTGCGACGAGGGGAAAATTAATGTATGTGCTGACCTTTTAATTTTTTTTCTAAATGGAATACCCAGCATCCTGAAGAGGAGCCGCCACTGATCGAACCAACAACTTCCGACATGGAAGATGGTAAGTTCGTAACGGAATGTGTCTTTCGCCGCGCTTTCTTCAACCCTGACCGCATTAAATTAAAGAACATTACGTGAATTCAGTATTAAAAGTTTGGGCCTCAGTCTTCTCGTGAAATGTTGGTGCGAATCGTTATCATTTTGCTTGGTCCTCCCCGGATTTCGCGCACTTCGCGTATTCGTGTGGATATGTTAGGTTGCTTAACAATGTAATGTTTGAAAAATATGTCGTAATCTTGTACACAGTGCACTCTCATCAGTGTTACCTCATTTGCTTCAGAATCGTATTTCACGGATTCTTCGTTTGACGACGACGATGACTTGAGCGAAGACGGAACCAACGAGAGCAGCGGAATGGGAGGAATGGACACGACGGAAAAGTGGAGTCCCGACGTCTATTTCCATTCATACCTAGACATGAAGGTAACTTCCGTGCCTAAATGGAAAGCAGGTCGTCTGCTGCAAATGACAGCAGTAATTTAAACGCATATGTTGAAATCAGCTCGCAACTTGAGGGAAAACATATTCGGTGTGCGGGTTGAACACCGAAATTCGTAGAAGCCACCGTTTTGTAAGTGGCTGCAATGAAGTTGCAGTCAAAAATCCCCTTTTATGCCTACCAGAACTGGGTTGTATAAATGAGTGTGTTGGTGATACTGTTGAACACAACGATGTGGAAAATATAGAAACACGAAATTCTGCCTTTATAATTAATTGCCATTGGAATGCTGCCTATTGTATTTAATGTTTGCTGAGTTGCTCTTTAGAATCCATGACTTAACAAAATATTAAGTTCGGCATGTTTATGATCTGAATTGAAAGGTAAAGCTGGTTCACTGAGTAAATGTTATAGTTGTACCTTCGGTAGCAAAATTGAATGTCATATCTGCAGATTGGGTTGCTGTTCTGCATGGACCTCAATTTACAACTTCATTGCAGAGCGGTCTGATGAACCAGTGGAAACGACGATGGTGTGTTTTAAGCAACAGTACCTTCATGTTCTTCCGCAGCAAGCAAGATAGTATAAAATGCGGATGGCTCTTCAAGAAAGCTGACATGGGCAAAGGGACTTTACGCGGCACTCTTGGCAGAAAACACTGGCAGAAAAAGTGAGGGTGCTTGTCAGGACGCCATGCCTTTCTTTGAAAAGCGTTTATTTGAAACAAACCAGAGTGGTATCGGCAAAACCTATTTTTTATCGAGATCGAGAATTAATTAACCGGTATGTTTTGCCTCATTAACTATTTGAAACTAGCATAATTTTGACATGTTCGGAAAGCCTCCATCAATGTCTGCAACATGTTGATCAGTGCGAATTGCAGCATTAGAACATTAACGGACCACAGTTTCACTTGAAAGCGGTTTTACCAACATTTTTGCCAACTTTGGCCATATCTTACTTGCCAGAGTCGTCTAACACGTGTAGAAGGTTAAAAAAAGTTACGGTCGAAAGTGCTGAGACACCTGTTGCCTGTGCTGTTAAAAGTTGGGTGGCGTGGCAGGAGGAAATGACGTTACAGCAGCTCTTATGTTTGTCGCTGCTCTCATGCTTATCAAATTATTGCTGTTTTACGCGTTGGCTTCCCAAGATAAACCATAAATGAAAAAAAAGTCGGTTCAGAAAGTTTTCGAAAAGTCGAAGAATTTGCTGCCGAGCGTCGCCACATCAACCGTGAATCATTCTACACACGAACGGAAAGAACGTCAGCGTTGTCGTATTTCCTTTACAGAATGAGTTCAAAACTTTACTGTGCGTTGTTTATTGCTTGCTTTGCAGGTGGTTTAAACTGCGCGGTCATGAGTTGGCGTTTTACGACAACGATGACGAAAACGCCAAAGTCCGTGGCACGATCAATATCAAGGGTATCACTGACGTCACCGACGTTACTGACAAAGAAAACGGACTCGACATAATCATGTCGAATCACAAAACCCACCATCTTGCCGCCGAGTCAAATGAAGAAGCTGGAGAATGGTACAGGTAACCGGACTTCCACAGACTGTAGTTGTTTTTGTTGTGATGTCACACATGCAAAGCTTCTTTTATCGTTGGCTGCTATGATGAGACACTGTCAGGTCCTGTACTGAACAGCAATCCCACGGAATTTATCTTGTATTTTCGGTTTTCGGGTCGAATGCTTGATGTCACGAAATATCACAGCGGTCGTTGCTTCAAATGTACACTTAACAGTGCTTTGTGCTCGAGGGCGATTCACCAAATCACAGAAATGTCGCTGCGATTCCAGCTTTCATTCACTACTTTAAACTTTTCTGGGCAAGATACGAGCATCAAGCGTTGCGTTTGATGCTTTGAAAATGCTGAATAAAACGCTATGGTGTCGGAAACTCGACCTTGTCAGTGACTATCTCATCCACGTATCAGTTTGCTTCTGTTACTGTTGCGGTGTTAAAGACTTTTGTGGACTAGTTGCAGAAAACCGCAAACGTCGTGGTCGCACTCAGCGTTGTTTTCTGTTGTTTTTGCCCGAATTGAAATCGCGGTTCTTGACGAGAAGTAATCCTCAACCTCATGTGTTCAGATTTTTCTATCGCAGCATTTGACAACCACATTTTGTTATTAAAACGCAGTTAGCTGAATATTAAATAGAAGTTGGCGAATGATTAGTGAGGACTGTGCAAATAGATCACAACAGCATAATTCAACCGTTTACATCGGTGGTTCACCTCACAGGGCTCGACTATGATCGGAAAAGCTACTCAAGGAATGTCACAGTGACGTTTTTTTTAAATTAGAAAAATGATAAAGTATGGATAAATGTAGAAGACAAAACTTGCAACCGGCAATGACTTTGTCTTGTAACATATAACAACCATGAAGCGGAGTCAAAGATTTTTGATGGATAAATTTCCGGCCCGAAAAGCCTTGTAGAAAGAGGCCTTTAAATATTTCCGTCGTAGCATGGGATTTACAATATCTTCAGCATATGCTGAGACCAACGTTGCTTTCACGGTTTCGTGGCACGTACTTATCGATTGGCAGTGTCTTGATGAAGATGATGTCCAGTTCGGAGAACGAGATCGCCAGCATGGAGAGCGAGTTCGCCAATCCAAAGAACGCTCTCGGAACTGTAGACGGCCAGGAAATAACCAACGCGTCAGCCACTACCACTTCTGGTGAGTAAGAGCGGGGTACTCGTCAGGCGCGCATGACTTACGTGCTGGTAGGAACGAGCTCACCACTTCCTTTATTTTATGCTCGGTGACAACAGACCGTGGGTTCAGTACTGTGAGGTGAGGGTGGTGATGTCGTTTGGACAAGCGCTGGTGCTGCAGTGCACCTAAGAACTGATAACAGCGTTATTTTTTCAGCGCGCGCGTTTTGCCCTGCGCGCCGCTTGCTTGGCGATTGTTCCAACCCGTAACTTTGATCCTGCGTGCTTGTTGCTTCAGGTAAGCCGTTCACGTTTACCGTCACGACCTCACAACGCGCTTACACTTTCGCCAGCGACACGGTCGAAGAAATGCACCACTGGATATCGCTCCTGAACGAGAGCAAAAACATGGCTAGTTCAGGAGATTCGGTGAGAATTCTCGCAACTTCAATCTGTTTTACTAAATAAGAAGGGTCAAAGTCTTTTATCGTTTTGCCACTGTGCATGCCTAGGGTTCTGTTAAATCATCAGAAAGAAGTAGTTTTTTTTGTTGCCAAACGTAGCAGCCGGGCGTCTTGCAACTATTTGCGTACTCACATATATTTGTGAACAAAGCCGAGAAATGAAGTTCATTGTTGTCATATGATCTTACTCCTTATTATTGGCACTTTCTGCGATTTCAGTGCAAGTATTAAAGTAACATTTTTTCATATAATTTTGAAGTACTGCCAGGTTGACGAAACATCGTGCATGCGCTGCCCCATCTTTTCAGCAGTTCTTTGTGACTGAACCATCCACAGCGACCTAAATACGCATTATCATTTGTACATAAACCGAAATTGCTGCAACTAAGGCAAGCAGGCAACTTACAGACATGTATGCTGCCTCAACAGCAAGGTTTGGACTCCTCCATACAGCAAGGCTGGTTGCTGAAAACGAGCTACGAAAAACAGAAAGTCACTCACCAGCGCAGGTGGTTCGTGTTGAAGGCGAACGCGATCGAGTATTACAAGAACGGTGACCGAGGCGCGCAGAAGTTGGGTTCTATGGGACTCAACAGCTTGTGCGTAGTGACGTCGCCGGATGAGGCGTTATACGTAAGTGATGATATTCACGTTGTTTGCGAAACTGACTGTTGGATTTGGATGTAGAGCGAAGAATACTGTATTTTTTTCAGGAATGCTTGAAGTGATTTGGGGTTTTTTTTTTAAATCGAAGAACTGGAACTTGCAACTGAACGGAAGTTCCTTTTCTTTCAGAGGCAAACCGGTCTGTGGGAGGTTGTCGTGTACGGGAGGAAGCACACGTTGCGGCTCAGCACTGAGGTGGAGGAGGACGCAAACATCTGGAGCAGCGAAATTCAAGCAATGGTTGACGCTCAACCGCAGATCATCACCAAAACCAAGCTTCTGATGGATAAAATCAAAGTAAAAGACTGCTGTGTTCAGAACTTCTTTACCTTTCACATTGACAATTAAAAGCTCTAGGTTTGCTGCAAGCTTTCGAGGAATCAGCCGACTGGGTTCTGTTTTCATCTTTTTGCTATGATTCAAACTTGCACATATCTGCATTCAAGTAACTACTCTCCAGATGTGAGATAAGCAAGGAATCAATCAGCCAATGAAATCGATTTCCTATTAAAAATTTGCGCATGGTTTCCTTGCTTAACTCACATGTGGGGAGAAGTTACTTTTACGCTGAGTTGGAGCTTTGGGTAAAGCCGCAACACCAGCAGTCATGCAGATCTTGCTCTTTCGAACCTCGTAAACGGACATTTTGTTTCGGTCGCTTCCTGCTTGCTTGGGATGAGGACTTTTTGATTGGTCACATCGACTGAAAAGTGGCGTGTGGTCATTGTTCTTTCCTTGTCGCAGAGCATTGGCGCCAACGAGAAAGAAGGAGATCTGATCTACAAGCGCAACCCTATACTGCGACAATCCGAGCAACCTCTGAGCTCACCGTTGTTGTCGCTACCTTACGAACAGGTACAGACTTATAAATAAGCCTAAGTTTCTCCGATTGGAACTTCATTGTCTTATGCTCACAAATACTCATGCCTAAGTCACCGTTGATTGGTAAGCCATCAACAAGACGTGGCAAGCTCTTGTATTATTGTTAATGCAAAAATATGTGTCACTATTCAAAATGCCTGTCAGTTTATGCATTGCCGATTTTTCTTCGACGATATTTTATTTTGTTGTCAGGTTGCGACTCGTGAAGACCACTATACGCTTCGGGACGAAGCCATTCGCATATTCAGTGTTCTACTCGCAATGGAGGAACAAACATTCAGCAGCTCAATCGAAGAAGCGCATGCGCTGCAGGTTCGACAGAGGCGTTGTTTATCTTTTGCATTCATTTCTACACAGAACGCGCATTGATATTTTTGTTGATAAAACTTGAACGTTGATCTTTTGTCGTTCATAACTTTAATCATGTTTCCCAAGTTTTTCTGTTTATGTTTACATCTTTCATTCACTACTTTAAACTTTTCTAGGTTCTTTGCTTTTATCTGCCCTGCCTGGCTTTCTTCCTACATGTAACTTTCTGACTGTTTTGAACTTCAACAAATCCGTTTCAAAACAATTTTTGTTGACTCTGATGGCCTCAGGAGTTTTATTGCAAGTGCTGCGGTGGTTTTGAAATCGTCCAAGATAAACGTCTTTGACATATTTGCGGCCAAGCTGTTGTGTTACAACACTTTTGCAACCCTTCATATTCCTGAGATGTTGCCTTCTCTGCTACACTCTACTCGATTTTTAACCTCTTTCTGTACATTTTGTCGTTATCATCATGCAGTTTTCCGCTAAAAAGCTTAATTTTTTGTTAATGTTAGCACTTCTTGGTTACGAAATGTCGTGCACACACTTGTTTCTAGAATATTCTGCGGGTCTGCCATAGTTCTAAAGCTTTCCAAGACGAGCTGTACATGCAACTGATCAAACAGACAGCGGTTTACAACGTCCAGCTGACTACAGATGAACAAATGTGTGAACAGCTCCACGTTACCTCCTGCCCACACTACTGGCACTTGATCGCTTGTATGTGCTGTGCTTATCACCCTTCGAGGCCCGTCTTAACTTATCTCAAATTTCACTTGGCCAGGTAAGCTTTGTGTCTGCATATGTTGCGTTTATTTCTTGTCGCCAGTTGATTTTTTCCTCGTGCCTGTGAATTTTGCAACTTATCAAAAGCGCGCCGCAGCTGAATTTGTTTGTTCTGTTGACATGCATTGTATTTATGTAAGTGTGTAAGTGTTAATAGCGTGAAAATAGCGCCCCAAATGGTTGAAAGTATTGAGTTTTGTGTGAGAGTAATGGGTGCAGAACTTCAAATTTTTGACAAAACTTGACAACCGTGAAAGATTTTATCGAATCTGGCGAAGAGAAAGGAGAGCTGATGAACTGTCGCAAAGTATTCTTCACGTCTTACTAATTAAGCCATGCCTTGCCCACAAATTAATTCCGCTTAACAAGCTGCCTGAAATTCTTGTAGATCGGTAAAAGATAAAAAAGATTTGAAGCTTGGCGAAGAGTGTTGTAAGCGCTTTTAACCACCCATGCAGATTTGATTGACCTTTGGCCTGCAGGGTTCAGAGTCGGTTTCCAAATACTCTTGGTGCGGCCTACGCTTCTTTTGCTGAGAACGCGCTCAGTCAGCAGAGTTCGCGGAGAAGAGAGATGCTGCCGTCTGTGACAGAAATAGCTTCCATCTTGGAGATGCGGGACCTCGTCACAGTGGTTCATTGTTACGGGGGCGCAACGTGCGAAATATCTATCAATTCTTACACGACCGCCGGCAAGGTAAGCCTTTTGTAACGTTTGAGTTGGGTCGATTTTGCGTTGTTTGGGAAATTAGCGGAAAAGTCATAGATGCGACCACGCAGCGTGCATGATGTGGTCCGGTAATAGTTACACACCGGGTTCGGGTAGTCTTCTCCATTTCAGGTGGTCTCAGCCGCAAGGCTTCATAAAAATACTATATCTCCAGTCCTTGCTATTGTATGACCAAACAATAAATGGTTTATGAGAGAGTTTTATATTCTTACGATGCACATTTAAGTCTGTCAAGGTCTTGAACCCTTGTTCAACTCGTATACTGTTTCAATTTGAATTGATTTATTTCTTTCGTTCCAAAGTTGGTTTGTCAATTTGGTTGAAATGAAGTAACGGTAACCTCTAAAACTTCGTCATTATTTCGCAAGCTTTTAGTGTGTACCTTTAATAAACGGGTTTGTAGCCTTTTCCGTATTTTTTAGGTGGTCCAGAGGTTGCAGCAAGGCATGCAGATGGAAGGTAATCGCAATACTTTCGCGTTGTTTGAACACAAAGGTGAAGTGGACAAAGCACTAGAACCAAACACCTTCTTGGCCGACGTCCTTGCAAGATTTGAAACGTATGTGTGGTGCCCATGAACAGACTGTTGAGGGATGTACACGTACCTATCGTTTTTGTGAATTGTTCTAGCCTTTAAAAGAGTTGCAGTGATTAGCAATGTATTTTTAGTGTTTTTTCTAAGCTACTGACTGCAGAAAAGCCCCCCCCCAATGTTTTGATAGCCGTCAGTCTGTTTGCAGCCGGACAGACAGACAGACAATTCTAGTTTATTTTGCATGGCCAACGAAAAGACCCGGAGGTCATCAAAGTCAGCTGACCATGGAGACACTGAAATTCGGCATTTGCTACTTTGTGTGCATTCCGGAGTGACGACATTTCTTGCGCCAGTTTCGCTTACAATCGCTTTGGAAGCAGAAAGAAAATATATGAAAATGAGATTGCTTAAACCGGACTGAATACATTGCGAAGTTGCAGCAGCGACGGACACCTATTTTTTCGACTGGTAGGTTGAACGCTGACATTCAAGCATCAGCGGACAGCACCTGTCCGGAGAGTGAATGGGTTTTATACTTCAAGCTATACTGCGTATTCGATCCACTCGAGGCGACTGAGGACACAATTGAATACCACTTCGTTTACGAAGATGTGAGTTTTCTGTTTACTTTTACGAACAGACCAATGGCTTGTGCTTTAATGCATCATTTGCCTCACGTTCTTTTTGTGCTTTAATGCAAGATTTGTCTCACTTTTTCTTTCTCTGACCGTGTACCCCTTCAGAATTTCTACAGATGAGCATCTACCCCTAAAATTTCTTATGAAAAATAAAAGAACAAAAATCCACTGGATTTTAATAGAACATTTAGATTTTAGAAGATTTGGAAATGAATTGAATTGAATTGAATTTATTGACAAACAGCCAATGAAGGCAGGCCAAGGCCTGAAGAGCTCATTGGCAACGCAAAAACACAGAAAAAAAAATGACACACATACACACAAATGAAACAGTAAAAACAGAAAACGAGTTCATATTAAAAGGGTGTATTTCTGGACAAAAACAAACACGTTTGTCTAAACAAGCGCAATGACGGAATTTTAGAAAGTTTAAGGTGTCCGAAGAGAATTATTTCGACCAATTCAGCTGGATTCAATGCAGCAAACTCAGAGTAGGAAAACACATTTTCCTCGGCGAGAATCTTAGAGACATTTGTTAACAACATTCGGCGTGACGCACAGGTGAAAGGACACTCAAGAAACATATGAACTTCAGTCTTAATAGCA
>Ga0210059_1000112_pt1 | contig 72344 bp, 44 predicted proteins | sample Ectturendosymbi2_FD_188042 | JGI IMG/M metagenome (GOLD analysis project Ga0210059, IMG submission 188042) | Ecteinascidia turbinata endosymbiont from Florida, USA - Sample 2 (SPAdes) (version 2) | ecosystem: Host-associated > Tunicates > Ascidians > Unclassified | place: Key West, Florida... | reverse complement strand
GACTGATCAGCCGCAGGTGTGAGTGACTCGCAGTGGTCGCCGCATTCACCGGACTTGAACCCCCCCAGATTTTTATATGTGGGGATACCTTAAGGACAGGGTGTATGGCAACAACCCCCAGACTATCCCTGACCTGAAGGCAGCAATCACAGCAGCAATAAGAGCGATCCCAAGGGAGGATTGCGGGAGGGTCATCGTGAACTTTGCCCGCCGGATCCAAATGTGCCTGCAGTGCCGGGGGAGCTCATTTGGAGCACATTTTTTGAGCGCCAGTGAAACAAAGAGTTTTTGTAGTACAGACCGGAAACTTTGGAGATGTCTGCTACACAGGCTTGACCTAATGTAGCTGAAGTTTTGTGTCAATCTAAATAAAATTTTGGAAGTTATTCGATTTTTGGTGATGACCGGTTTTTTTTGTCACCCTGTACTAGGTGCTGTATCAGTCTATGAATTGCCTTAAACTTATAGGCTTATTGCAAATTTTGAACTTCCTTTACTGAAAGTTTATTTTAGTTTGATTATTTACATTTCTTCGTTGTCTTACAACGTTGTAGAATTCATACGTTGTTTTGGATGATCTCGAGAACCTACAACAGGGTCTCCAAACGTTTTTGCCTGAGGGCCACATAAGCTATTACACGACAGTTCAAGGACCGGACATCTTACGTACTGCGTTTGTTTCGGGATACGTTGCATTCTACCTAATCAACACATTTTTCGTAAATATATCAGTTTTTGATTGTTGACGAAATGACTTCACGGGCCGGATGAATGGCTTCGCAGGACGGATATGGCCCTCGGGCCGTAGTTTAAGACCCCTGGTCTACAACAACTCACTTAAATTTAAGTGAAGTCAAATTCGGAAAATATTCACCAAAGAAATATATATTAATCAGAGTTTTTAAAATCCTTATCAACACATATCCTGTAACGTCGTTTGTCATATCTGTCATGCATACGTTCAGACGCATGCGTTGCAGCAAACGCAAGAACTATGGTAAACTACTTGGCACGTTTTGCCAAGAAATTTGCCTGGAAGTTGCAGTGCCATGGAAAAGAGTTACATTGCGTTTTGCAAAAGGTATAGCTCTTTTTCTCAGAAGCATTGGCATAGCTCAGTAATCAAATAATAAACTCTCACAACCTTGAAGAGTGCAATTTACTACCTTAAGTGCGTTATTGACAGCATCTCACAATAAGCAAACGTCTTATAATTCATATACTTTGAGCTTACACTCCTTATCAGCAAGTACGTGAGCAGAGTTAACTTAGTGCTGTGTAATTAAGTTATTACGTGGGGTGAAAACCAGTTGCAGCTGTTGAAATATCTGAGAGAAGCCGAACGTTGTGAGGTTGAACTTATTCTTGATCCTCCTAAAGGCCAGATCATGAACTGTATTGCTCTCCTTCAAAGCGACCAGCATGCATAGATAAACGTTTTTTAAAGCAGGTTTTTCTTAACCTTACCTAAAACTAGGAAATATTCATGCCAAAACCAAATTGTAGGAGCGTACAGTGAGATTATAACTTCCATGGGGTAGCTATGTCGACAGTCCGATGGTAGTGTCTGACTAAAAATATACAAAAGCGACGCGTAACATTTTTCTTAAACTTTTTCAGCTTGATTTTTTTCCTGTAAAATCGCAAATGCGCATCGATGTAACGTTTGTGGTGAAACCAAGTCCTTCAAAACCTTCTTTGAATTTAAACGGCAAGGACAGACTATACTACTAAAATCTGGAATGAAATCAGTACTAAATTTTGGAAACGAGTCAGTAGTATCATGAGAATCAACGCACTGTTTTGCAAGGAAAAAGCAGTTTCATTGCCCCATCGCAAAGCAACAGCTCCATCACAAAAGCAACAGGATGTGTCCTGACTGGTTGCTAGTGTTTTTTTGGCATACGAAGATTGGATCTGTTTTACAAACCTATTGTTTGGTAAATGCAAAATAAGTGTTTAAAGAAACTGAACTGAAGTTATGCGCACCCAAGAAGATGTCAAAAATGTATACAAACATGTCGACAGCATAGCTTGATTCGATTAACATCCTTAGATGCTGTGTAAAGAACAGACGAACAGTTTCAGGCAATATGTTTCAGGTCTAATCTTCAGAAATAAAGTCGGTAAAGAACATCATATGGCAACAGGCAGGAACGTAGTGCTAACAAAAAAGGTGTGGGAACGCTCCCAAAAAATAGCCATTTTGAAAGAGCTTCAAACTGATTTTAAAGCATAACATGAAAAAGGTGTGGGAACGCCATTCCCACGCAGTCCCGACCTCCTACACCCCTGGTAACAGGCTACTTGCTTTTAGGAAGAACTGCTAATTTTAGCATCATGTTCATCATACGAATAACAATTCTGCTTTTCTGTGTAACGTCTTCCTTTTCACAGTCGCCGATAGTGCAGACAAGCAATGGTCACATCATTGGATTGAGCTTGCCAGAAGCAAGTGCGTTTTACAGGTATGGGATTTTTCACAAACGATAAACAAAAACTACGTTCAAATTATTTTTATCTGTTCTATTAGTTTACTTTTAACCGTTTCAACTCAATATGAAAAACGTTAGAGAGTTACATTTTTACGCTGATCACAGTGAAAAAAAATTGCAGAAAGGAGAAGAACGGCAAATTTATTAGTTGGATCAAAATGATGGATTTCGAAAAACTGACAGAAAAATAACCCGTTCTTTAGTAAGAGTTGTTTACTGACAGAATAAAGCGACTGCTAGAGAAACGCTGTTTAAATGTCTTTACTTGTTAAAGAAGAAGCCACTGGGTGCTGCTGCAAATCGATTGTTTCTAAAGCAAAATTCTCTTTTTCCGGGTTGTGATGAATTTGAGTGACGCCAGTTGACGACAGGCTGCGTCCTGAAATTTGCCTCTTGCCGATTTGCGACGATTCACTCAATGTCTGCAGATCGAACGCCCACCAATCGTGTTTGATAAACGGTCAGTCTACCGCTAAGCGATCGCCCCATGGGTTGTTGATATGTGTAATGCTCAGATTTGAAAAATTTTGCTGCAAAAGGGAACTGGTCGCAATGCTGGCAGGAAAAAACTTAATTCACTTCGCAATGCTGGTAGAATCAGGCAATTGACTTTAGTTTCTTTTACCTAGTTTTGAAAAGTTGCGTTTTTGTTTTGTGTCTAACAATTGTGCTGTTATAGGCTTAAGTTTATTGAAATGCAAACCAATGTTGCATATTTGCAGAATTCCCTTTGCAAAACCACCAGTGGGCGATCTCCGGTTCAAAGATCCGAAGCCAATTGATTACCATGGCGACATTTACGCCACAAACACCACTCGCGTTGGCTGCATCGGTGCCAGGGTACTGTGCTCTATTGGTCAATGCGCCGACTTTGTAAGTTGGGTGTTCTGCACCATTGAATTTGTACTAGACTACAGCAGGTGCGAATAAGTACTTATTGAAGACAAAAACAGAAATGCGTGAATTGACTTTGATTTTAAGTCAGTGTTGCTTTTACTGCTTTCCGCTGAGTTAAAATCGTGGGTTTTATTTTCTTAGCAAGGGTAAATTTGCACTTCAATCCTAAAACGATGATGGTTGCACGATTTTGATAGCACAAAGAAGTTGGACGGAATAATTCATAAGATGGGGTTTATTTTTTTCATGTTCTGGTCGGTGACACTCATGCGGTTCAGGAGCATCGTTTTTGCTTCGATCTGACTCGCGCGAAACTATCTTAACGTAAACTCAATCTGCGGATTTTCTAAACTCCGCTCATATGTCGGTGTCGTTAACGGAGCACGGGTAAACCCAATCGGTCAAGTACTGTGTTTTAAGGACACGTTCAGACATTGAAATGAGAAACCAAGAAAAGAAGCCACGCCAACATGTAACAACCTAAACTTTATCGACAGGAAAGCTTGGGGGAGTGAGCAACACCGTTGCAACAAGTCATCTTTATCTACAGAGTATAAATATAGTTTCGCAAAGGAAGTTTATTCCAGAAAAGTGAATTGGAATACTAAAGCACAATTTCGAAAAACTGTAAAACATCGGCTAATTTTTCAAGGATCATGTTATAATGCAGCCATTTAAAATACAGTATGTTATCGAACGTATATTCTAGGCCGTTCTCTTAACAAAAACCCAAAGTTCTTTTCAGGAAAGCGAAGATTGCCTCTATCTGTCTGTCAACGTACCCAAAAACGTTGATTTGTCCGATCCAAGTCGACCACCAAAAGCAGAACTGCCTGTACTAGTTTGGATTCATGGAGGGTCCTTTTGGTTTGGCTCTGGATTCGCTCCAATATACGATGGAAAATTCTTTACAGAAGCTACAAACACAATCGTCGTGACTTTAAATTACAGATACAGTAAGTGCTGATGGATTTTGTTTGAGTTTAGACTGGCACGTATGATATTTTTGAAAATTTTTCATGAAATTAGTCAAGACAGCGAAACATAACCTAGAGAAGCTAAAAAATCAAGAATATTAACGGTTTTTAGGACGCTTTTTTTGAAAATTTCCTAGACTTCCGTACCACTGTTTCGTGTGAACTTAATTTCATGTTCGAATATTACCTATTCGCAGAATTTCGCGATGAAATATTCGAAGAAGAGTGGTTTTAATTCTTTTCTTTTGATGACTTTACTGAGCAGTTTTCTCAAAGAAAATTGACTTTGCACCTTTCAGTGCCGTTTGGATTTCTTGCTCTGGATTCTGGCGACAACTCGGCACCAGGCAATATGGGCTTCCACGACCAGCAAGTCGCGCTGCAATGGGTGCAAGACAACATTGAGAAATTCGGTGGAAGCCCTCACAAAGTAAGGTTACGTAATTCAATATTTTTTGGTCAATATTTTCATATTTCCTAAAACAACCAATTGTTTTAGTTACATTTGTTAAACCGCCAATGTTCAAAGTAAAACTCCCTAAGGACTTTTCTGCTTCATGACTGATACCAGCGAACAAACCACCTGTGTTTTAACCATAGAGTACACTCTACTATCCATTTACAGTATAAATTTAAAAAGTTTTTTGTGAGTTTAAAATTTTGGTCTGGTCATATATGAAAAATAAGATACTTCCTGTCGCGTTTGCGTCTAGTGGTGCTTCTATGTCTCAAAAACACATGCAGAGAGCGCAAAGCTGATTGGTACGCTGGAGGCAAGTCTAAAACGCCATTGAATTGCAGAAGATAGTTTGAACAAAAACGTGAAGCTTCGATTTGCGGAAGAGTTTATAAAATTAGATTTTTTAAACCCTAAAAATGTCTTTTCGAAAAGTACCTGTTATTCACTGATTTTCGAAGCAGTCATGATTTGATCAAACTTTGTTCAGGTCACGATATTTGGAGAAAGCGCTGGGGCACAAAGTGTGGCCCTCCACCTGATGTCAAGCTCAAGTCAGTACCTATTCAATCAAGGCATTATGCAGAGCAATCCGGTCGCATTTGCGTATAAGTCGATCGCTGAAGCCAGGGAGCAAGGAACACGATTGGCTAAACGAGCTGGCTGCCTCACGGGAAGTTTCTCCTGTTTGACGTAAGCGAGCAACATGATTTACGGAAAAGCAAAGTGTTCTGAAAACGTCTTGTTGTGGAGGCAACCGCACGATTTGTTTCGCTAAGGCTGGCACAGTAAAAATAGTGTTAGATTTGCTTGTGGCTCTTCCCAAGTGAAAGCTGTTTATAGAGGTTGCTACCAGTCCTAACATTCGCAGTCTTGCTTCGATGCGGGGAATTCTTTATGCACCTGTTCGGATGACGGATGAAAATGCTGTTACAAATACGGTAATCCAGTGGTGATTCGATAAACGGAAATAAATGTCAAGCACAATCAGCTTACTTACATAATTGATCTGCAAAAACGTCCATTTGAAATTCTCACAGTACGAAGATCAAATCAATGCTATAAACATAAAGTATGGGTGCTTGCTTTTGAACATGATGTAGCCGGGCTGTTTGTAAATCGCTGCATGGAGATTATACTTTTTAGATTATCTGTCAGTACGAGTATTATTCACATTTATTTTTACGTAGGTGGGGTAGAATTACCTTTAAACTCACTGAGTAGTTTTACCTTTCTTTACAATGAGTTAACTGTGTTTACATAACGACGCATTTACGCTACTTATTGGTCATAGAAAACTACTTGATACATGTGATTAAGCAAGTCTTGGCCAGTTTATGCCTTTAAAAGTTCTGCCGTGGTTCCACGAAAGGGCATTTCACCAATTTGAAATAAGGAGCTTGGCGGTTACGCTTAGAAAGCTGTGAAATGTTAAACCAGAAATTCTTCTTATGAAACTTACAGGCTATGAATGACCAAAACTGTCATATAACATTGAATTTGTTTCACACAAAGCAGTTTCTGGCCAAACATAAAGCTATTCAGAATAATATTTTAGCTTTTACCTCGCAAATTTTTTAATGCTTAGAAGTGTATATAGTTACAGAAATACATTTCATATACTACACCGCCATTTTTTTCTCTTGCACAGAGAAAAATCGTCCAAAGAAATTGTTCGAGCCTTTTCGAATTATGATGGAAAATTTGGCTTGATCGAATTATGATGGAAAATTTGGCTAACAAAGATTTTTATGGATTTCTTGAGCCTTTCGCTCCTGTAATCGATGACGTCGAGTTCACCCAGCAACAAATAGCTGCTGTCAAGGTTTGGAAAGCTTGAAAAAAGATAATTTTGTTACAACTTAAGTCAAGATTAATTTTGATAAATATCTCGGGGCTAGCACAATGGAAAAATTTCATGCAAACATTTTTGTGTTCACTAACTAGTGTTTCCCCATTAATTTAACAATACTAAATGCTGGACTGGCAAAAAAGTAGCTTTCTTACCACTTCCTTTGCACATTATAAAGCACAGAAGCATCTGCAGAATTTCGTTACCAAGTTTTGCAGTTCTGTGGTGGAACAAATTAGGAGCAGTGAAAAAAGCACTACCTCAACAAATGTGCGCTTGGATTGTAAAGCCATCTCATGTCTATTTTCCTTAATGCAGGAAGGGAATTGGCAAACTGACAAAAGCTTTATGATTGGAACGGACTCACAGGAGCTGTATATGGTGTCAGGAATGATGCCATTTAAATTAACGTATGACGTAAGTAACAGAGAAACGCTGAGCTATTTCGCCTGCGGTTGGCTTGATGTGAAATAGTTATTCATGAACTGCAAGCGCCCTTTGTTTTAGCGATGCCCCGCACAAGCGCGAAGACTTTTTATTATCTTAACTTAATCCAAACTTTTAAAGACTGTTATAAAGTTGTTTGTTATTTGCTTTCGTACAAAACTGTCGCCAATCAAAAACCAATCCCAAATGCCATTTGTCATTTTCTGAGTTGTTGCCACTAAAAACCCTCATGGAATTCTTTTCCCTGTTCTTATAAAACGTTTTTTTTCACGCATTCAAGTCATTGTTCAGGAATTTGTTGCGCTCTGTGAAGAAATGTGGCCTGGCATTTCCGATGATGTTATAGCTCTTTATGCCCCCAACGGCAACCTTACAGATGATTACAGGTATGAACTTTAGTGCAGGATATAAGTTTGGACAGCTTTCGCAAGGTGTTCTTTGCACGTTGCAAAATTAATGTGGCGTTCACTGCACACTCACGGTTGTGGAGCACTTGTTTTTGAAGTTCATCCAGCAGCTGAAACCTCCGAGAACAAAACATTGTAAACATGCACAAATATACTCTGATCGCGACAGCACCATATATCTGCCATTATAGCAAGCATGTTAGACGCTCTGGGTGAACATACCGCGCAAGTAAAAGATTTGAACCAGGGGTTTCACAGATGTGGTGTAGTTTTATGGGACTTTCCAGTGACGTAGTATTCTGAATTTTTGTTCACACGTGTCCGTTGATTTTCACTGTTTATCAAGCCATGCACTACAGCGGGTTTATTTCTCCTATGTCGATGTTTTGTTTTTATCAGAAATGCTTACGGGGACATGTTAAGTCATTATTCATTCATCTGCTCATCGCGATCGTTGGCCAGGGGCGCTGTGGCAACAAAAAACTCCTTGACCAGCGTCTACTACTACATGAATTATCATCCTCTAACAGGGCCTGACTGCCCTAAGCTACTCAACCATTTGAAGGTAAAACGTTTTCATGAAATTGTGCTCGGTCGTGTTCGTGTCATGGCATTTTGCATCCGGTAGTTAATCGGGTATCTGGGAAAACAAGAAGAGTCCTGCAGATATTTTCGAAACAATGACTTGCTCTGTCCAGGGTTAATTTACACCAACGCGCTAAATTAATGTAAAATCGTGGTCTTCAACTCCAAATCTTGCAAGCTAATTTTCACTAATAGCGTTTGCTGTCTGCGAAACAGCAAAAACAACCAGTTTTTAGCCAAACCACAAGTTCATATCCACTATAACGAAATTAAACAAAATGTGTTTAAGTAATGAAGCCCTGGTGGTCTTTATTTTACGTATGCTGCAGTTGAAAGTGCTCGCATTAAAAGCGCAGCAAGCAACTACCACCGCTTTAGAAAATGGCACTGGAGAGCAATGTAAATTGATTGGAAAACCATGGTCCGCGAAACCAAGAGCGATCGCTCTCGAAGGATTTCGTATGATTGGTCCGTGTGCGTCAAGAACGTTGGCCAGGTTTAAGCAGATGGCCCACCTAAGCCGAAAAACGCGTATGGTTGAAGACATTCGGAATGACCGTGTTAACCTACAACCGGAAAAACTTTGCGCAAAACGATTTCAATAAAAGTGATAAAGCTGAAAAGTCGCGCAGAACTCTGTAGTAGCTTATTCCAAAGCACGTGAAAAGATTGAGAAAAAGCATGGGGGAAACACTCTGTGAGGCTACCCATTAGCTAAACATTGTGAAAAAGTTGCCCTAAAAGTTACCTGTTAACCATCAAAGTGCCTCAAAAATGCAGTGACCTTATCCATCACTTGAGTATAGAACGTTTTATCAAAACTTCTCATTTCAAGCTTAGTTTTTGGCATTTTTTCTTAAAACGATTTTATTGAAATACACGAAGAGCAAGGAATATTTTAAACAACCTTTCACTTGACCTCTACCGGAAAAATTGTCGCATGAGAAATTGTGTGAGTGGCTTGGCATCAGTTAGAAATGTCTTGCTATTGTAGTTTCTGAGATCAGCCCAAATGAATCCCGACTGTGTAGCTGACAGTGAAGAGTATTTCCAACGGTTAAGTCGTTTTGCATAACACATGGTACTGGATTGGGTCTAGAGGTAACAACCAGGGTTGCAGAGTCGGAGGTAAAGTATCCGACTCCAATTCCAGACTCCGATTTTGCAAAATTTCCGACTCCCAACTCCGACCTTTCTAAAATTTCCGACTCCGACTCCTTAACGTAAAGGGAATGAAATTTGGCAGTTAAAATCAATAGAAATCGTGGTACGCAGCAAGAAATCCCTGTTTCAACAAATGTTTCAAAAGAAATTGTACAATATTTCACCAGAAATTCCCTGACACGATTTGGCCTGTGAGGCGACTCTAGTACGCTAGGCTTTAATTAACATAAAATCGCAGTTACCATCTGCAGAAACAAAGAGCAGTGTCAAGAACACGTAATAGCGACAACAAGAAGGCTCGCTCAACACCCGCCGTGAAATACGAACGCCAACTGCCCCGAGCTGTCGTGGCAGCAATCAACGTTCCGCGAATAAACAAATTAAAGCGGCGAGGCAACAACACACGAATCTCCACAATCACCCCCGTTCAAATTGAAGCGACATTAAAACCATACCGATCAGGGGTTTGCGTCTACGTGTAGACCGGCGCGGCAAAGCCGGTTCAGTGTCACTGACAATGTCCTCTGGAACAGAGCTTTCGTCATTTTGTCCTTCACTTCGTACGCTGTCAGCTTCGTCCGCTGGTACATCTCCCATGTCGTCGCCGCCCACACCGTCAGATTCCGGGAGAGAGGAGTCAGTGTTTGGTGGGTCCGTGCTGTCGTTGTGAGCAGGAGGGCACGGAGCCAGATCGGAGGTAGAGACTGTGCTTTCTCTGCCATCCGGTAAACGCACAACCGAAAAAGTGGAATTCCCTTCCACAAGCTCCACTGGATCACAAAAGGGGTCTCCCTTATTTCGCACATGTCGACGCAGCAACACAGTCCCTGACGTCAACAGCCATGAAGGTAGTGCCATACCATTCATGGATCTCCGAGGAAAACGAAACAGTCTTTCGTGGGGTGTTTCATTAGCAGTCAGGCAGACCAGTGATCGGACAGCAGGGAGCGCCTCGGCCAACACCTCTTCCCATCGATCTTCGGGAAGACCACGTCCGTGCAACAACAATTTTATGGTTCGCTAAATGGTTTGGTTGAACCGGTCGCACTGGCTGTTCCCAGTAGGGTGGTAGGCGGTGGACGTGCTGAAAGAAATGCCGCGAGCGGAGAGGAATGACCGCTTCTCCTGACAAACAAAAGGTGAACCCCGATCGCTGTGGACGCAGCTAGGAAAACCAAACACGCAAAACAAAGGTGACAGGCAAGAAATTACAGTACTCGACTTCACATTTTTACGAGGAAAAACAAAAGGGAAACGCGAATATTCGTCTACCGCAACCAGAAGGTAGGGGCATGCTCCCCTCACCGGACCTTTGAAATCGAGACTTAGGCGGTCCCACGGTCGCAAAGCCTTTATCAGAGTCTGAACAGGCGGCTTAAAGAAACGCGGCTTCATTTCAGCACACGTTCGGCACGATCGACAGACGGTTTTCGTCTCCTCGCTGGAGTAAGGCAAATTACGTTGTCGTACGAAGTGGTAAAGCCGAGCGAAGCCAGGATGGCCGAGTGATTCATGCAACTGGCGAAGAGGCATACAAGGAGCGAGGGCACACGAACGAGATAACGCATCCGGTACAACGTTATAGACACCGGGTTTATGGCGGATGTCATAATGCAGTTGACTCAGTTCCAGACGTCACGAAATAATTTTAGCATTTTTAATTTTACCACGGTTCGTTTGCGAGAACATGAACGAGACAGCTTCCTGATCAATAACAATTGTGAAATGGCGTCCTTTAAGAAAATGCAACCATTTACGCACTGCCTCAATTATAGCAGTGGCTTCCTTCTCGACAGCGGAATACCGCTTTTCACAAGCAGAGAGAGTTTGCGACATAAATGCAACAGGACGGCTATCTTGCGATAACACAGCTGCCAACGCAAAGTCAGACGCATCCGTCTCGACTGCGAAGGGTACGCCGTCCTGAATGGAGCCTAGGCTAGCATTACATAGATCGTTTTTCAACGTTTTAAATCCAAGCACAGCTTCGTTGCTGAGGGGAAAAGCATTGCAGTGCAAGAGGGAACCTGCTTTCTTGGAAAAGTTAGGTATCCATTTGGCGTAATAAGAAAACAGACCAGACACTCGTTTCAGTTCTTTTGCACAAGTCGGTTCAGGCAGGTCTAGTAGAGCTTGCAGACGTTTAGGGTCAGGCTTGATTTGTTTGTAGGCTACCACGTAACCAAGCATTTCCAGTTCAGTTAAGCGAAATTTTGATTTTTCTTCATTAATGGTTAGATTACACTCAGCAGCAGCGTCGAGGAGACATTTTAAATTTCTGTCATGCTCCTCAAGAGTTTCGCCAGTATTAGTCAAGTCGTCAAGGTAAGCGTAGACTTTCTTTAGACGGTGCCTTTTAATAAATTCGTTTGTGGAGCGTTGGAAGGCAGAAACGCCGTTGGTAACACCAAACGGCAAGCGTTTGTACTGAAAAAGCTGACCATCAGCTTCAAAGGCGGTGTAGTGCCGTTCTTCAGTTTACAGGGACACTTGGTGATACGCCAATCGAAGGTCAATAGAGCTGAAGTACTTGTCTCGCGCTATTCGGTTAACCAAGTCTTCTATGTTAGGAAGCGGGTATGCATCTAGTAAGGTAAAGCGGTTAATAATAACAGAATAGTCTATGACCAACATTTTCTTTTCACCTTGTTTCGCAAGAAGAACTTGCGTTCTCCAGGTAGACCTGGCTGGTTCGATAATATCCACATCCAACAGTCGTTGCACTTCAGATCTGATGAACGTCATATCTTCAGAGCTATATCGGCGAGAGGGAGCAGCGATGGGTTTGCAATCAGGAAGAAGGAATTCAAATAACCGTGGAGGTTCCAAATTTTCCACAATCCCAATTTTGGAGTGTGATGTAAAAATGATCCAACTGGACATCCGGAGTCGGAGTCGGACAAAAAATCCGACTCCGACTCCCAGTGCTGTTAGGAATCCGACTCCACCCAAAAACCTCCGACTCCGGCTCCGACTCCGCAACTCTGGTAACAACACAAGTCCTTACGCGCAATATACAGAAAGAAGTCATAGGCTGTAAAGCTAGATTTTCATGTCAATAACTCCATATAATTTTTTTCAACTGCAACGCAAAACGAGCTCTTTCGCATTTCTTTTCGCAATGATATCCCCAATCGTCTTTTCTGACCCAAGGCACTCAAAAAGACATCAAATTCAAAATACTTTAATTCATCGATTTGTATGTGTACCAACAGTATTTTAAAATAATAAGTGTTTGCAGGAGTCTCCAATGTTATTGAAAAAGCCCACTGCGTCAACCTTGTCAAAAACACAGGATTGCAATAGATATAGAAATAGACAAGTGTAGTAAATTGTAGCTTGGGCAGTTAGCAGGCGAAGTTCATTGCAGCAAAGAAACAACAGATTCAAAACTTTATACAAACGAGACTGCGTGCTTAATTTTAACTCTCTCTAATTCTTTATCAAGAACTTATTACACTGACAAGCAAAAGGATATTTATATTGAAAAATGAGTTGCTGTACAAAACGGAGTGTCGAATATAGTGCATGCGCTTTATTGCTATTTCAAATAACGACAATGATAGCTTTTGACTCTGTCCTTGTTTAGAGTCAGTGATGTAATAGAAAATGTCACTAATGAAACTGTGTTTCGCTCTCCACCACAAAAATCAATCATCAGTGAATGCTGATTGATAAGTAAAATGTTTTTAGTGTACTCCGCTGGACCTGAGGATAATTCTTAATTGACTAAAAACTCACTTTAATAGTTATTACACGCAAAACACCTTCCTTTCAAGCAGCGTTAGATAATAAATCAATTATGTTTGATCACAATGCTGAAACAATACCGCATCAGCAGGTAGATGTTGAAAAGATGAGAAATTTTCTAAAAAGTTGCTTTGATTTAAAACCCTTCGTTTGGAGCCTTACGGCAGGTCAAATAGGATTTATGAGAATGCTTGATATTTTTGATTTTGCACAGCGATGCTGAAGTTTGAACGCTGCTATAGCAGCAGATAATACACCATAGAAGGAAAGTTACCCAGGCCACATGACAAGGTTTCTTGATTGTAAGCTTTCTTCCGAACTTACTAAGTGCGCCACGACGCTTTTATTCAAGTCCTTCTATACAGTTTCTAAAAAGTCTGAATAAAATAAAGTTAATCAGAAATTGTCACTCTTGAAATTTTTACTGCATCATTAAGTTTAGCACCGTTTCGGTGCTTTGTGAAACTTTCCTTTGCACGGGATTCCTCGACATTCTTACGCATCGTAAAAAATACTTACGTAAGACGAAAAGTGTTTCTTGTCTGCAAAGAAGATTCTGAACCACAGTGATGTTTCTTTACGACCACATTTCAGAGTTTCGTATAGAGTATGGTTTATTCTTAAATGCTGTTAACGATGGATTAAAACGATTAAGCTACTCTGTTTTCAACCAAAAAGCCAGCTCCACTGTATTGGCCTAATACATAAACAAAAACAAAAAATGAAAAAAACTTGTCGGTAGCCAGTGTATTGTGCTATATGTGCTGCATGAGCTAAAAATGTTCTATTTCGTATTGAGCATGTTTCGAGTGATTCGGTTTCTAACATCAAGAGTCTTCGGCCTTAATGAAAAGAAATATGAAATTGTGTTTATTTAACGACAGCCGGGATACTTTTAACAAGTTTGTTCTCATAGGTTTTGTGTGGGTATTGCTTTCATTCTTCCGAGCTTTCTTATGTGTGGAGGACTGGACCTGAGATTGGCCAGACTTACATGGACACCGAGATGACGTACGTTAATTCCTGGTCGCACTACATCGGTAAGCGCCATGTTTTTGATAAAGAATCATTGTAAAGTCTGCACCTATCTTCGAAAAGTATTGACAGGAATCGTTTCAAGATCTTTAAAAACATCGTAGACGGTGCTTCTTTGTTAGTAAGTCTCTAACGGTTTGAAAACAAAAATTGGTTTGCACGCTATAAAGTGCTCCAAACTCAACGACAATGGCTTGCCGTGTGCAAGATTGATTTATGCCAATAATCGCTGGCATTTTTACGTTTTCAACCAGAGTTTTGGAATTTTTAGCAATGTTTCTTGCAGTTAAGTTAAGAAATTTTAATGCAATGTAATCTTGCCCACCTAATGCAAATCCGATAGATGGCCATCTGTTGCTTGATTTTGCGCATGCTAAATCGAAAATAAACAGGTGTTATAGCCTATCATGAAATTATTTTGGTTCGTCGGTGCCGCATCTAACTAGCATGAACAAGATGAATTCGCAGTTGGCCAGCCCATTTAAACCGATTTCGCAAAATAAGAGTCACAAAGTGCTTTGTAGACTCGCTACGTCCAAAATTGCCTTGTATAATTTTTTGGCCGGGGTCTAGTTGGGAAACTGCAGTGGCGCGATGCCGCTAATTCAGCCTTAAAAAGAAGATAGTTAAAAAAGCGATGAAAAAACATTTTGTTGTGGCCTGATCTACTAGGCAAACAATGCCGTTAGCAAATTCCATTGCCTAACCATTGTACAACTAGATTTTTGGAGCACTGTTATCTTACCGGTTGAATGGTTCATCCGAGGGTGAATGAAAATTTTGCAAGGGTGAATGAAGCAAGAGGGTTGAATGGAGGGTGAATTTAATTTCTGGTCATTATTTTCTGTATTCTCTGATAACATGCATTTGTCTTGTTTTTTTCACCCAAAATATATCAGCAATCGTGAATAAAATGGCAAAATTTAAGTGTTCCAACTTTGCATCTTCAGCAATCAGCAACTTATCACTTCAGAAAAATCGTACTATGGTGCAATTACCTGTGTCTATAATGGGGATAGATTTCACCGAGGGATGCCATGTTTTATTCAATCAAGTGGTGGAATCTCTGCTATGCTCTCTACATGAGCGTCCTGTGCTCCTGCGCAAAATTTTTCTTCTAGAATCGCAGTACTTTCAAATGTTTCTGGCACCTGAACACTCATCTGATTTATCAGTTGAAGTGCAGGCTTAATCAATCGAAGTATATAGGAGTAGCCTATATGTGTGATATTTGTTTGTTACCAGTTTGGCATGGATTCCAACATCTAATATGCGCTTATATCTCAAATAATGGCTGCAGAATGTCTGTGAAATATGTACAAAACACTTTGTTTTTTGTAAATGCAAATCTGTAGATGAAATCAATCAGGACATGCCAGCTTCATCAGCTTCGTAGTTTAAAGAACCAAGTTTGAAAAAGAATGTTAACCTTGAGAGCAAGTTGCCTTCAAAAATTAAAAGGCAAATGTGGTATAATGGTATGTTTTTTTCATCCCAGAAGTGAAAATAGAGCCATCAGTCGTCTACTCCCATGGCTCTCAAACTATGCGTCGCGACGCCCTGGTGCGTCGTTTCAATTTTCCAAGGGCGTCGCACAAAATTAAATTCAGTGCAGTTTTATTCAATGAACTAACAAGAGTAAAAATCAGTGCAGTTTTATTACTTTACCCAAGAACAATTATATTGTTGAAGAGCGATTATGCTCGCTGTTGTTTTGTTTATTGATAAACTCATTCCACAAATTTTAATTTCCTTTGCATCAGACAAATCAAGAATACAGTTGTCAGTTATAAAGTTGATGTAAATATGTTGCGACCTTAGCGAAAATCCATGATTGAAAATGACAGACTTAAAAAAAATCTCGCCAGTATAACGACAGTTTTTGAGATAAGGAGAGGAAAAACCTCAGTGTGCTGTTTGCAGCAAGGCCTTCGCCTGTGAAAGCATGCTACCAAGTAAGCTTTTAATGCCGTTTAACATCATCACATCAGCACTTTGTGAATAAACCCAGTTAGTTTTTGTAAATGATTTGAAGAAGCAGGTGTCCACCATTTCACAATCACGCAACCTCCAACAAAGGCTTGATTAGCATCCTTCCCAGTTGCACACAGAATTGCTAAGTGTAAAAAGCCACACGCCATTGCTGAGGAACTAACATATACTGCCCGCTGCAATCGATCGTGTAAGTGTGCGATGATACCGCTGTCTAATGAATTGCTTGAAAATAAATGTATGATTGTGTCTACAAATTTACGAAGAAAATTTTTGCAACGTCTAGCTAAGCTCCTATCGAAACTTACTCAGTTCTTTCCGGATAATTTATGAATGGATTCGTGATCCTTTTTCGTGCAACCTACCCCAGCATCATCCTTTACCCTTGAGGCCTCCAAATTACGCCCCACGGGGCGAATCCGGCCCTCGAAAACATTTTGTCAATAATCAAAAAATTAAACATTTGCGAAAAATTTTTTCATTTGGTAGAATGTAACATATCCCGAAACAATCACATTCCGTGAGATGTCCGGCCCTCGAACTGTTGTGTAATAGCTTATGTGGCCCTCGGATAAAAACGTGGAGGCCACTGCTTCATCCTAACAACAAAAAGAAGTGGCAATATTGACCTCGCCTGTGATGCTTCCCTGAAAAGAAAGTTCACTTCAGCAAATGCGACAAATTTTTGTTTTAATTGAATGACAAATACCCAGCTTTGGTTAAAAAAGCGCCACCAATGGTTATGCCTTTCACTACGTTGTATTTATGTGAAGATTGTCTTCATGGCCGTGATTTCAACCAAATATTGATAACGAATAAGCCCTGAGAGGTAAATGGGGATGGCACTAGCAGTTCCATAAATTCTTCCAAGATTCCATTTAGCAGTGAAGAGAAGCGCAAGCCCACACATCGTATCAAATCATGCATATTTCTTACTGTTGTTTCATCAATAAATATAACTTTAATAAAATGCGTCTTTATTAAAGTTCATATTGCTGGCGCGTCGCAAGTCCAGCAAACTTTTCCAAACGCGTCGCAACGAAAAAAGTTTGAGAACTACTGGTCTACTCAATGAATGTTTTGCTATTTCGAATATAGCCACCAGTTTTTGGCTCATTCGTAACTGTCGAGTCATTTACAAAAAAAACGGCATTTGTCAGAACAAGACCTCGCAATGTTTAAAACAACAGCACGAACATTTATGCAAACAGTAAAATTCCATACATTCATCAGTCGTAAATGATTCTACTAGCAAGAAGTCTCTTCTTTCCTCTTTTCAAATAACGCTTGTGCTGATGAAAAAAAGAACAATTTGCGAAGCTGAGTCTGCGATCAAACCATACTTGAAGATTGTAGCCCATTTGCTGTATGGCGGAAAGCATGCTGTGGATAAATTAGAGCAAATGCCGTGGTCTAACCATGAACACTCGAAGCACTATGATTATAATTATCGCAACAGCTATACATTCACAACAAGGTGAATGGGAATGCGGCAATCGATGGCAGGGGCGAACGAAACCGCAAAAGTTTAAGAAGCACTGATCTACGCAACTGTTCGTTTCTACGTCACCGGCAAGTGACAATATAAGAAGCATGCAATATTTGCACGGCCTTAATTAACGGTTGCTTCATTACTTTTGCATTGCAGGAAATTTCGTTCATAGCGGCAACGTCAACAAAGGCATGCCATCGGACAGCCAAGACAAACTAGGCAGCTTTGCCGATTGGCCGTTGTATGAAGCACCTGCTGACACAAATGATTCGGATGAAAATGGTTGGTTGAATATGGCCCTCGACACACCCGCCTCTTCAGTGGAGCAAGAACCTCTCGATCAATACTGCAGTTTCTGGGACAAAACCGGTTATGAGTTGAAGATTTTTGGCGAAACCTTGAAGAGATTTTTAAAAGAGAGATTGAAGGAGCTCGCTTGAAGCTAAAACGTAGCTCACAGCAGGGTAAATCGAACGATTTCGTTTAAAAAATAAAAGTTTGTTCGAATCTCAAACAACAAAATCAAAATAAATTTTAAATCGATTTACCTGAATATACACGGATAAATTAAGCGTTTATGTTCTTAATTTTAATGTAATCTTTTCTGTGCCTTTTGAAAATTATTAATGTGTTAATAATTGCGGGGACTCCGTGGATGTATTGCGGGTAATTTTTCGCAAAACTTTCCAGAAACCATCGTGCCACTTTGAAAAGACGCTCATTTCAGCAAACTGTAGTTATTTTCCTGCCACCCTATACCGCACAACATAGCGTTGAGGTCATGGGCGACTGAAAGAAGGGTCAAGGCCCCCTGGATTTTGAAATTGACATTTTTCCATCGAATATTTAACAAAAAAAGTTTGTTTTTTTAGTTTCTTAAAACGAAAGTTTGTCACTTTTACCCTCTCTGCAAAACTCTTTTTGGCCTACCGTGGAATCCACTATTTGACCCTCCCTAGAAAAACCTTCCGACCCCCCTGCTGGAAGTTTGTGACTAATTGGGGTCAGGATAGTTTTTTTCCAGACCAATCGCTTCGGCAAATGCTAAATCTGCTACTGATGTATAACTACATCTAAGGTCACCAAACTTAGTCTAAAGCAATGTTGGCTATATCACAAGAAATGTTTGTTTTATATATGACCTGAAAAAAACAAATATCCTTTCCCAACAAACAACAACAACAGACGAATCCGGGTGGTGTTCTTTTTTATGTCAGAAACGTGTGCGACACACCGAAACAAATAAATTTTGACTCTTTGCGCAGCAAAACCCGAGTGTAATGGCTTCGCGAGATCCGATATGGCAAGGCGCTGCATGTTTTCGGTAAAAAGCTGCGTAGGTGAGGCAGCGACGTTCGACGCCGGTGCAAATTGAGATATCCGCATGTACAAAAGCAAGGAAAGGTGCACATCAGCGATGTCTAAAATCAGGTGTCGCAAAGTCAAATTGCTTCGAGGGCCCAATGAGGACTTATAAAGTAACCCGAGGGCCGCATTATGATGTTGACGCAACAGTGGTGGTGCCTGAACTCTACTAGAAACATGGATGGATGTATTACGGGTAATTTATCACTTTTACATCTTGTTTCCTGCGAAAGGTATCATAAGTTTTAGGCAAATCATTTCTAGTCGTCTTTACGTTCGTTTAAAAGGAGCTTGTTCATTCTTTAGCTGAGCACTTCAAACGCCGGTGAATAAACTAAATAACGTAAATCAGTGCTATTCAACTTTTTTTCATCGTGGAACCTCTGATATACTTTCGCGTTCGTCATGGAACCCCATGAACAAAAATTTAAAAAACACGTTATTAAGACACTTCAACAAATAAATAATTACTCGTATTACAGAAGATAAAAAGCAAGAAATTTAATGACTCGGTTGTTCTTGCATTTCTTGAATGTAGCTGCTACTCGTACATTCAGAATTTGGTCATCCGGCACAAAGAATCCATATCTCAAATATGTGTTGTCCATTTTCTAACTTTGGCAATTGAATTACATTTGGTCCGTTTCAGAGGAGGGGCTTCTTTTACATTTGAACTACATTCCTCATTACCGTCCACACCTACGCTGTTGTTATTATTTCGCTTCACATAAGAAAATATGCTATTTTCTTCATTTGGCTTGAATAAATAGTAAAAAGGTGGGTTTCACACTGTTTTCACTTCGTTCCCATTGAGGCTTAACAGCAGCTCTAGTCTGTATTCTGTGACTAGGTCTACTCTCTACTACACTCAGGCTGAATCTCTCTCTACTCAGTCTACTGTACTCTTGTGCGAGCTGTCCACCGGCAACATCGCGTAACTGTGATGCAAGAACGATCTTCTTAATTGCAAAAAATGAACAACAAGTAACGCAAAAAACATCAATATTTCTTTTTCTGTTATCTGCACTCAACCTTCTGTATAACTAACTGGCCTACTTGGAGTCTGACCTGAATGAGGCACGGTGATCTACTCGTAAAAAATTCATAATGACGCATCGGCGTACTGAAGCAAGAAATCATTCCCCCTAAATAACGAGGAACCCTTAATACTCACGGAACCCACTACATTTTTGCGGAACACTAGGGTGCCGCGGAACCCCTGTTGGAGAGCACTGACGTAAATGTTAACCATTTTAAAATTCGCGAAAAGCGACACGGGCCGCGCAAAACGCACTCGCGGGCCACATGCAGCGCGCGGGTCGCGTGTTTGAGACCCCTGTCTAAAACCGGCTATAGTGATAAAAATCGTTAGCGTTCCAATCGCGTGTCGTCTGTGTTATGCATTACTTGAAACGTGTACTTACAATCAAAATTTCAGCAGGAACTGGAAGACAGCCTGCGAAATAACTAGCGTTTAAAAGAATAAAGTGAAGATAAGCAACAAAACAAAGGATTTCAACTGAAAGGAAGTTGCAAAATTTTCTTTGCAAGATATAACTCATCAACCAGAAATGCTAAAAAGTCCATCGAGCCCTCTAAAACCTCGTACTATAGCCTAGAATGCATTTAATTCTCGCGCGGTTTCGCGCCGCTGATTCTACTCGATTCACACACTCCCACGGGCCACTGACGTCACGGATTGTTTAGAGAAATATGTCAAAACATGTCAAAACAACCTGTGGTTTTGTAAACATAGCCAGAAAGGCCGAAATCGCACGGCGAAAAGTTTTTTTTCAGCCTAAACTACTAGTCTTTTCCTATTCAGAGCGGATTTGCTCTCTAGCTCGATCCGCTGGCGAGTGATGGCCGTTTCTTTGGTTTGGTTTAGAGAAGTGGTGTGTTCCAATCCAAACTGGGGTTTGTGGGTGCAGAAATTTTCACTAATTTTGTTTTTTTGGCCATAATTTCGGCTACAGATTTGCTAGAAAGTTATTTAAGGGCTTTAAAGACGCGGATTTTGGCCTAGTTTCCGAAAACATCTTGAGCCATAATAATGTCCCAATGGGTTGGGGCCCAGGGCCAGGTAAAGGTAGCCAAAAACACCCCCATTTGTGGCGTTACCCCCCGAAAACCCCCCACCAAAAACGAAAAAATTTTTTTTTCGATTTCGACTACAAGACTTGCTGAATCCGTAAAGGGTTTGAACAGCTCTTTAGCTCAATCGCCTGGCGAGTTATAGGATTGCAAAGCTCTGCAAGAAATGTGGCTTTCGCGGACTTAAAGTCCCGTTCAGCCTTCCGAGACAAAGCTAAGAAAATACCACGCTAAAATAAGAAATTTGGAGGAGATGCCTGAGGTGCATATATGTTCTGGACACTGACAAACAAAATAGTTCTTGGCTCAAAGCAAAAATAATAAGTTCTGGAAACACGGGTACAGAGAATTATTGTACTTTTCTCAGAATTTTTATCTAATTTCTCTTTTTCCTACTTTCTCCGAAATCGTACTTACTTTCACCTACTTTCTCAGGAAAGTTTGGATTACTTTGATGTTTTAATTAGTGAAAGCTAGACATCAACGATCTTATCAGCCATTGTCACTTCCAGCATTGTCCGGAAAAAGATAGAAACTCATAGATATTTTAGGGACCTCATTATGGAGCGGGCCTAGCAAACAGCTGTTATTCCAAAACATACAAAGAGGTTATATCCTGTTGTGCCATGCGGCGCTTTTTTTAATTAAAAAGACTGCTGAAACATATACCCTGTATCTAAGTCGAGATACCACAGATTGCAGAAAAACAGTTTGCTTTGGCAGCTATGAACTTGCATTGCGAAGGTATAGTATTTTAAACTAGTTACTGTACACTTTTCTAAAGGCAATGCGCTACGTTGGCTTATAGAGTGTCTAGAATCTAGATATAACGTCTTCATTCCCACACGCAACGCAGTAGACTCAAGTGCACATTGGCAGAAACAAGGAACACACAGATGTGTAGGGCGTTTGGGGGCGCGATAACAGGTTGATTCAAGCAAGCAAGCACATACAACGGAATAATCACGAGTTATGAAAAGCCTATTCGTAATGCGAAAAGGTACATCCACTATAGATGCTCGAAAAAAACACGAAGATAGATATGCGGCGGCAACAGATTTCATAGGAAAACAATTTGAGAATTGATTTGAATGCGTCGCCAATGTAGAGACTGAATGCTGGATTGCGGATATGTGCAAGCCCGAATCATCGCAAAGTTATGAGCAGAGCACGGCAGGCAGATTCCTCGAAAGTTAACCGTACGCTAGCTTTTTGTCGTTCGAATCCTATAACAAACGAAATTTAAAGCTGATCTTCCTCCATAAATCTACTTGAATGTAACAACCCTAAACGCAATTTGTAGACTTCATCCGATTTAACCGGCAGCAAGAAATTGCGGTTTCATGGTTTCATATTCAGTCAAATGGTGAGTTTGTCATCGCTGTCAACAACTAATCACTATTTTCATTTCTTGCGTCTTAAAAAATAAAAAGTATCTATTACGAGCAAGTAGACGTACCCACGAAAGGATTGAGGAAAGCGTTACAAGACGCAAATGGGAAAAACCCAGCACCGCAATCAAAAGACTGCCAGTTTGTCTATTCTAATCACATTCAAACGTCTGCTAGTGTATCCTTCTAATGAACCTAATTTTTGGATGTACCCTCAACGCACTTCGTGATATTTTTAATTTGTTTGCACTCAAGGTTATATGAGCGATTTTCTACTGATAGCGATGATTTATAAATCACAAATAAGTGGCATCGACCCTTTGCAAAGAAGCCTTGAATAGCAAAAATGTCTTGCAAAAATCTAAAACGCGTCCAATCAGATATATTTTGTTTCCTGCTTATCTGTTCCATGTTTAATATGATCAGTTTATTTGTAGCATCTGTCAGGAATGTCAGCGAATCAATAAACGTATCATCATTCAACTGAATTTTGTATTCAGACGTCCTTCCTATTTTATTGAAGAAAATTAAAAAATTAAAAAAAAGAATTATTTTTGTATTGTTTGGATTGAACTTAGCGATGGAACTTTAAAGAAAAGTGGGGCTTATTTGTTCATACTCTTTATCCCCATCTTTTACAAAGTTAGTTATTTTTCTATGTCTATCGGGTCTTTTTCCACTTTTTTCTTGTTGACTATATTAGAAAGACAAATCATAATATCACTCATCTGCAAATGTTTGGCACAGAGCGCTTTTTGTGAGTAATTGCAAAAAAATTTTGGGCAGCCCACGCCATGATATTTTGGAATGTCAACCGGTTCATTTCTTCACCCTGTCATCACTGCCTTGGCACTTTTACGGCCGACGCCCCTCCGTGGTTCAGATACCCTAGCTCAGATTACCCAACCACGAGAGACGCGGACGAAAACGTGCTACCATAGCGCTATAAGGTTTATTGTTAACGCTACTATCACATAAATTAATTAACTCATGGGTTCTCGAGGCTAAGTCCTACTAGAGACTATAACACTAAAGGCCATAGTCAATGTTACTGACCCTAGCTGCCAGCAACAGGACCATGCACCCTACTTAAACATCATACAATTTATTCACAATGTAATAACATTGGACTCCAATCATCCAACAATACAAACGCATATGAAATATGAATACATGAATACAACATCCTAATATGTCCCCCCTTATTCTGGTAAAAATATTCTAAGTACAAAATCATAAAAAATTTTGACAAGAGCTTCGCCGTAAATTCATTTTCGTAGCTTATGAATTTATCAGAGTTAAAAAAATACTTTACAGCCAACATATAACATCAAATAGTACTTACAGTTTTGTAGACAAAAGCTTACTCATTGCTCAGAATACAGTTCTACATAACAACCTTTCACTACAACAGTCAGAACTAGAATGAATATGTCCTCACAATACGCCCTCTTTTATTGTCACTTTATTCCTTCTTTATTCATTATGGTCACACTGTGACCACTTTGTTTGTTTATCATGGTCACACCGCGACCATCCCATTCACTTATTATGGTCACACTGTGACCACTTGGTTTGTTTATCATGGTCACACTGTGACCACCCCACTTATTTATTATGGTCACACCGTGACCACTTAGTTTGTTTATCATGGTCACACCGTGACCACTCAGTTTACACTTAAATGCTTCTTTTACTGTTGTCTTTTTCTTCAAACAGTCTTCAAATAATTGTAAAGTGTCCATTTTATACTGAGTAATTCTGACCACTGCAATGTATCCTTGACTGCAGTTTGTATGTGGAACTTCATGTTAATTGTTTTTGTATTACTTCCTGTCTTTTGTCCAAATGTTCAGGCTAGCTTCAATTCCCATGTCATAATCAGTTACTAATGTTTACACAATTACACATCAAATACAATGTCTCTGTTGCTCCATTGAGCACAATGTCACTTTTGTAAATCATCAATCTTATCATCAGTCCTTCAATGTCTCTGAACATGTTGTAGTCTTTTATGACTATAACAGCACCGTCGGTTACAACCAGGGCTGCGGAGCCGGAGTCGGAGCCCGGAATCGGAGCGTCGGAACTGGGCATTTTGCCTGGAGCCGGAGGCGGAGCTCAGTTTAAAATTTACGACCGGGGCTATGGCCATTTGAGAGGTAGCTCCGGCTCCGGGCCTCTTCCTAGATGCTAAAGGTTTTGCCAAATAGACTTACGTGTGCTCTTTATAGCACACTAAACGCGATTGTTGCAAGTTACGACACCAGACTGCAACAATGGATCTGTAAGCTTTTGGTGTTTCTTTGGTTTGATGTAATCGCTAAGACTGTGGTTTCGTAGCGGGCAGGCGTGGTGTTACCTGTTGAAAAATGGTTCTCAAACATTGTTCTAAGAGCCCCATGCAGCTCCCAAGCATCCTTTGTGCGGCTTTTAGCAATCTTTCAGCAACAGATTCTATTTGAATAAGAGCTGATGATGATGCTTACTTCGTAGGCGAAATATCACTCTGTAAGAGCTCAGCGTCTGATTCTTTGCTGGGAAAGGATTACTTTCGATAGACAGTGTCTTTCAGTAACATCTCTAATATTTTGTGTAACAGACTTCGTTAATGCAATAAAACAAAAACGTGTCAATTGACTTGTAGAAAAATCTTTTTGTGCGGCTTTCTAACAAAATCGTAGCTCTTGATTTGGCTCCATCAGCGAAATTGTTGAGAACCACGATTGTAGAAGTAAGAAAAACGTTAACTACCACATCCTACTTTCTAGTCAGATTATCAAACCACGTCTGTAGTAATGTGGCGATCTAAAAAGAACTGAGCTATAATGAGTAGGTATATAATAAAATATCCATAGCTTTTGTAGTTGTGTAATCATGCCTTTAGCAGGGAGTATGAATAATGTATGATACCATTGCAGATTTAAGCGTGAAATGCACGGCACGCCATTGTGAAGTATGAATTTTTATTATAAATCATTAGGCTTACTAGCAAGGTTTACCAGATTACTGGCAAAGTTCACTAGGAAACATTACGTTCAGTGGCGTGCAGAGGTCTGGTGATGCCCGGGGCGACTGCTTGATTGTATTCCCCCCACCAAATTCTACTAACGAGCAGGTGTATGGTGGTCATTGTTACTAAATATGAGCTGTTTGTGACGTCACAATACGACATCGTTATCACGGTGGCAAAACAAAGTTTTGACGAAGTTTGTTGACACAACATGCACATTACTCTACTGCAGGGCTTCTCAAACTTTTTTGTTCTGCGGCCCCATTTTGAAAAAGAATTTTCTATACGACCCGCTTGATGGATAACCTAGATGTTAATGAGACGAGTGAACCCCCATTACCAGAACCGTCGCCAGAAAGTTTTCAATAGGGGGTTGTGCGTTTCTGCGGGGGTGGCTTGACATTCTAAAAATTGACAAAACTTCCGCTGATATATAGTTTCATGTTTCAATTTGGGGGGTCTTGGAGCTTTGTTTGGGGGGCTAAGCCCACCAAAACCCCCTGTGGCGACGGGACTGCCCATTACAAATCCCAAGAGGCAATTTTGTCAATGGCGAAATCATAAAAATTCACACAATGCGCGGAAGAAACTATACAGTAATGAAACAAGCACGTGATGAGAACAGCAAGGCGAAAAAATTAACAAAAAACAATTAAATTTATACAAGTTATCAATCACAATTAATGGGATGGATGCACATGCTGATTTTCGCACATATCTCCCATTCGTAAATTCATATGAGAAAACGGAGCACAAAAGATATACTCAATATTTTTCAAAAAGAATTGGTTTTCTGACTTGACTATCAATTTTGAGAACGCCACTTCACAGAGATATGTTGTGCAAAAGGCCACGAGTTTATAAATAGCTAGATCAGAAATGACTGGGTACCCATTTCTTGTTCTTATCCAAAAATCACAAACTCTGTTTTGAAAATTCTTGTTGCAAAGTTCTGTTGTTTAATAACTCCGCAACTTCATCCTGGGCTTTTGATGGCAGGTGTACGAGTATTGCTGCAGGCCCGCAACCAGGGTGTAGGCAACTGGGCAAGTGTCCCACCCCGAAATTTTCAAACCCATGTTTAATTGTTATGTACAACAACAAGTTGTTATAATCTTATTTGCCCCATCGGAAATATCACAACAATTAGTTACAATCATTGTGACCGCCCCCCGAAAATATTAGCTGGTTGCAGCCCTGTGTTGCCGCCTGAAAATTGAATTATGTATGTTTTGCAGTTCCAACTTGTCCTGAATTTAATTCCAAAGTACTTCTGAAACTGTGTATGAAGTTTTTAAACTTTAGTCTAAAACTAATCAGTGTGCTCTCAAAGCAGTTCCCAGACGGAAAATTATCTTAGGATCAAGCTTGACTTATCCCCGTTTATACCTGGCACCCAAGGTTAAATCGAGGACAAGTGGTTTGACTTTTGTTTGTTTTTTCTCCGAAAAGGCCCGAAAATGCACTATCCCATCTGACATGATTTTCGAGGTTGAATCAAACATGCCATACAAGGAAAAACCTAGTAATGTTGTAAGATATTTTCTGCAACTCTTTTTTTTATTTTCCTATGAATCTTGTATCCCGGTCTTCTGTAATTTCACGTTTGTCAACAGCACATTGTATTTGCAAATAAGATGACGTTTATTACTGAAGATAGCAACGAACCGCAACAAAAAGGAGAATGCAAAAGAACTATACGTACGTCGTAACACTACACATGTTTATGATAATCATTTTACTGTGTTGCTGTTAACTGGAATCGCTGTGATCAGACAAGCAAGTTTTGCACATATCTTCCAACAACACAGTTCAAAATCCTCGCAACACTGAAAATAAGCATCACAATGAGTAGAGACATTTCTTTGTTCGTATGACTCAGCTAATAAGCACGTACAATGCAAAAAGTCATGCAAAAAAAGTAACCAATTGTCTGTGAAAATTGCAATAAATGAAAATACAATGGCAGAACTGACAAATGCAAAAATTACTGGCATTTGAATACGTAAAAACTAGTGTTGACAAAAAAAACTAATTTTGAAAAATTTATCTATGCAGCATGTGTCAGTAACCATGCAATAGAAAAAATAATATAGTTTCAAAACTTTAATTTTTGCAATTTCACTCTTTGGATGCTCTTCTGCCTTGGATGCCCGGGGCAATCGCCCTCCCCCTCTCTGCACGCCACTGCGTAGGATTAGTGAAAGACAGTGGAGGGGCAGATGATAAAAAGGATGCCGATTGTGCACATTTGACCTAAGGTGATCTCGCGTGATGAAAACGCTGGAACCACTGCTCGTTTCTGCGACAAGGTAGGGTCGGTGGGAAGCTTTTGCTGTACTCGACTGATTGCGTTGCAAACCCAAAGTTTTGAACCTAACCGCTAAACCTAAAGCCCAAACGTAAAATATGAAGTGTGGATACTTGTGCAACAACTGCTACCAAAACGAAAGCTGAGAGTCGAACCGAAAAGCATTGGCATACGAACCCTGAAACATGACTGTTAGGTCGCTGCCGTCTGATTGATAAACTCAGCGTTTTATCTGAGCCGCGTCATGCCAGGCGGATCCGCAATTACTTCCTTAACGCAGAAACGAGCAGTGTTTTCATCCCACTAGGTTACCTTAGTTCAAGCAAACGTGGCTGAAAGAGGCTCCCTGTCCACTCTAGGGGTTCACTAGCCGATACTCAGAAAAAAAACTTGAGAAATGATGGTGAATCCGGATGTGGATCCGGATAGCTTAGCCCTAGCCCCTAAACTAGACCCAGAGTTCTAAACACAAGCATGCCTAAGGGTCGCAATGGCTACAACAACGGCAATATTGGTCAGTTCGTTAAAATATATCCATGGTCCATCAAGGGCGTACGCAAGGGGGGGTTGGGGTTAAAAACCCCCCTTGAGCTTGATATTTTACAAAATCTTTGTTACCTGCGCAAAGGAAATTAAATGTTTTCGCATACTTTTTGCTTGTTAGTTTGTCGACTTAATACAAATACCACGGAATAAATTTGCACGCAAAGTTTAAGGAACATTGTAAATGGCCCAAAAAGTAATAATTAGGTTTTGGTGAGAATCTGGGTTATCGTCTGCGTCCAGAAACCATCTCACCACTTTTTGCAGACCTTTCGTCCGCTACGCATGTTTTAGGTGGTGTTCCGCGATAGTTCACTTTATCCGAAACAATTGTCTCAATTTTGTCTGCTATGGCTGTTCAGCGCAAGCGCTGACCACAGTGGCTACGTTACCGATTTCTGTAGCATGATAGAACTGTTGCACGAGCTCAAAACAGCAGCTTTTAGCATAGAAGCATTCAGGCATTTCATAATGTCTCAGCAGGGGAAAAGGAAAACTAACTTTTCTGGACTTCAGTACACAACAAAAAATTGCAAGTTTTCTTGCGTACTTTATGCGCAATCTCAATTCTTGTGTAGCAGGGTTGCCGATTTGGCTTTTTTAACACCTTTGGCGTGTTTTGGAAATAAAAAATCCATAAAAATATGGCTTTTTCTGGCTTATTTTCATTCGGATAGGCTTGGCTCTGGCAAAACAGTCTCTGAGCTGCATATTCATCACTAATCTCTTGCGACGAGGGTTTATTACCATGCAGGGTGCACAGAATATTGCAAAAATTTTACTTTTTTCCTTAAAATGATCCATGTTATTGATAAAAAACAAATGCACGACAGTGTAATTACGGGGAAAGAATATACTTCTAGAGATTGGACTTGTGTTATATCGATGTTTTTGACGAGATTTAATGTCTATTTTGTGTGTGGTTGTGCATGTTTTATGTGTGTATGCCTTAAGCCTGCTATCTAGCTTTTTTGGGACAAGGCGTGGCTTTCTTTGGTGAAGACAGGCTGGCAACCCTGTTGTGTAGTTTAACAAGATTCGATCTTGCAAACCGGGGTGTGCGCCAGCCGGTACAGCCGCACACCTATGCTCGATGGAATGTATTCCACAAGACATTAGCCCAGCCTCATTATGCAGTTGTAAATTGCTCTGACGCAGTAATGAATGTGTTTTACTCCCCTTTTTCAACATGCAGCCAAAATTTGGCAGTTATGAACTCCTGTGTCGTAGCATTGAGTTTATTTTCCTCCGATATCCTAACTTGGAGCGCTAATAGTTTATATTCAGTGCAATGACACATAAAATATGGGGAGGGCGTGTAGAAGAATATGCATATTATGTCAACAAACTTCGCCAATACGTTGGTTTGGAAACATGAATATGACGTCAAAATGTGACGTCGCAAAACCGCAAACCACAAACAAATTACCACCATAGGCCACCCCATGAAATTTTTCTACGTACGCCACTGTGGCCCATGCCGTCGCGTTCGCGACGATCAGAACGGCGAAGACACGAGAACATCTGGGGAAAGTCCTTACACAACGCAATTGCGAGCACTGCACACACAGTGACAATGCAAAAAAAGTGACAACATAATTGTTCTTCGGGTGCAACATAATTGTTGTGACAACATAATTGTTCTTCGGGTGCAAACATAATTGTCCTTCGGGCAGAGATTTGATCAGAGTGTTGAAGAGTTCGCACATTTCTCGACTGCACGCACTTGGTCTTCGACGAAGTTGTTCCGATGGGAGGCAAGAGGCAACACGACTGGACTCCGACCAAGTTTGTACCCGCATTGGAGAGTTTCCCTGCTACAGCCATTATAACGAATGCTTGGCCAGACTGAATTCGAACAACGTCGAATTACGAACTACCGGACACGAAGCGAGCGCTCTACTATGTGTGTATGCCGTATGCCAGCACTCTACCCACTAGGCCACACGTCCGGCTTAAAATAACCATGACATAACAACCGATAACGTATTGTTCTTGTTTTATTATTTGAAAGCTCTGGCAGTTATAAACAACTGACAGCGTGAAACATGGTATTGCTCCTAAATGCAGTAGAAATAGATTCACTGCTGGCCCACTTTTAATTTTCTTGTAAAGTTTGCAAAAACTTACATTTGGCGACCCACTTAGGGTCGCGACCCATAGTTTGGGAAGCCCTGCTCTACTGCACATGCACTCTCCTTACACCTTGTGGTACAATGTGGTGCAATGTGTCACTGTAATAAACATAAATTATCAGCGCTCAAGTTAGGAGATCGGAGCAAAACACAGCCCTCAACGCTAAGAGAGAGCAGTTCATAACTGCAAAAATATCTGGCAACGCGTTAAAACACTGGAGTAGAACACACTCAGTGCTACGTCATCGCAGTTTACTGTACAACTGCAAAAATATAAGGTTGCGCATTAAAACAGTGGAGCAAAACTCACTCAACACTCCGACATGGCAGTTCCCAAAAACAAAAACATCAGCCTGCGCGAATGTCTCGTCGAAACAGCAGTTGGACAGAGAAGGTATGCGGCTGGGATGGCGGATACACAGGGTTTACAGTTTGAAACTTGTTAAACTACGCAAAACAGAAGAATTGAGAATACGCATAAAGTACGCAAGAAAATTTTCATTTTTTTATTACGTGGGTGTTATATGTACAACGACTGGGGGAACAGAACAGATAGGTCCTAGTGCAGGTCCGTAACCAGGGGTGGTGCAGGGGGAAGAAACCCCCCTAGAAAAGTTTTCCCCGACCCTGGAAAAATGTGTTGGACATAGTTTACGAAATTTGGGAACCTCTCAGAAAACTTTTCGCTCCCACTGGTCTTCCAAGCTGGTTACGGGCTTGGGCTAGTGTGAGCCGTTATCATCAAGCCACTTGAACTGCCAATTAATGACGAAGCTCGAAATGCTGCACATATTGCAAACACAGGTGTGCGGCTGTATTAGCTCACACCCAGGGCTGCCGCATGAAAAATGAAGCACGAAACTAGCGATGCATCAAAAAGTGAGCTACGTTCAGCAAGTTGAAATAGGACAGTTATGAAATTTGGCCCAGAAAATCAAGTAAACGTACATAATTATGTTTCAAACCGTTTTTGTAATTTTCCCTTGATCGCACGATTTCGAAAACATCACGTCACTATCAGTTTAATATTGAAGAATGTGAGAATTACTGACATTTGAATACGCAAGAACTAGTGCTGACACAAAAACAAGTTTCGAAAAATTAATTCCATACAATAAATCCATGCAGTGCAAATCCATAAATTAAAGCCATGCATTAAATCCATACAGCATGTGTTAATCGGCTTGCAATAGGAAAAATCATATGGTTATACAGCATTTTAATTTTGTAGTTTCACTCTTTGTATGCCCCTGCCTTGCTGGATACCCGGGACAAGTGCCCCGTTTGACCCCTCTTTGCACGCCACTGATCACGTTTACAAGCAGCTGCATAACATGAAAGTTATAAATAATTGGTAGCGAACTAGCATTGTTTCGGATAGCAGTACAATGTCAGGAGGGTATAAAAATCAGTGTAAACAAATGTATACTTTACTCAAAGTTTTTATCTGGGGAAAAAATAGATGTTTTCAGCAAGGTAACTAGTCTTATTTTCTCCCAAGCATTGCAGGTTAAATTGTGCTTCACTTTGCGATTTATCACTGCTTATTATGAGAACAAAAGATATGAAATCAGAAATTTTCAGCTGTTTTAAAAAAGTCAACTTGAGGTGCACCAAGACAATTAAAATATTAATGTGTAAAAACGAACAGAAGCCGGAACCATGAAAAAAGAGAGCGACAGAGCCGGAGCCACACTTATGAAGCCCAAGACCTCCGGAGTTGGAGCAGGAGCCTTGTTCATGAAAAAAGAACGCCGAAGCCGGAGCTTGGTCATTTTTACGACAGCTCCGCAGCCCTGGTTATAACATATTCTCACTTCTCAAGTCCAGAAGCGTATCTAGAGGTTTGAGCCACTGGGGGCAAAATTTAGCTGAAGTGGGCCCACTGACCACCGTATGGGAGCCACTTTCCACCAATCAGAAAAAAGTTAAAAAATGATAGTGAATCAGGATGTCATGGATGCCTGTATTAGCTAAACACCCCGAAAAATGCAAAAAAACAATAACCTATTTGAGAACCAAACGAACACTAAATATCAAAATGTCAGCTAAAGGGGGCCCAGTTTTTACATTTAGCTTTCCAGGTAGGGGGCCTCGTCCCCTGTGCCCGGCAGTTACATCACTGCTCAAATCCTCCATAGGTATCAACGACCGGCACTAGACTACTCAATGTCCTAAACTTTTGCAGTGTCATAGCGTTGTGGCGTGGTGATACGCCGCATACAACGTTAAATTCGTAAGAGCAATAGCATAGTGAACCTAGTGGAGTGGGGAATCTCTGTTGCTGTTATGCCGAGGGTCGGGGGCTCGACATTATCTTTGGCTGGCTCAGGGCGACGTAGCATTGTGGCTGCAACAGCGTGGTGTTGTCTTAAGCAGTTCGTCGCAAACATAAACGTTTTCTTTGACAGTGCATATGAAAACTATAAGAAATGTCATTGATGTCGGTACTTTCATCCAAGGCTGGAGAGAAGCACTTGAACTGCTAAACGGCTTCCATTAGTTGTAGAGAAGCATTGTCACTAAATAATTGTCTCACACCTCTCGCTACGGTTTGAAAAAAGACACATTTTCGAAATCATTAGCTACTTGCTTTTCTACAGGCAACAACTTTATGATATCCCCGCAACGAATAACCTTTCAGGGCTTAGATAGTGTTAGCGCAGCTTCGCTTGACGCTTTCAGGTGTGTTGCTTGGTACATCAGGTCTGGAAAAACTAATTACATTTTCTTGTGGTTGTAAGATTGTAGCACCGGACTTCCAATTGCGAGAAATTCCGCAGTGTCGTCCGCATGGTTTCTCGAGTATGATGTTGTAATGCAGCTAGAAGTTTAACCGGTTCGGAACAGACAATAGCTGCAAGAAGCACCAGCCACTAGATTCGCATTATTGTTGGCTGCAAAGAATTACCTTTCTTCTCAGTTATAATTAAAATTTGTCTTCCTTTGCCACATTTTTACTTCACACTACTTTTTCCTTGAGTTGCTACACTTGACAAATTTCTAGTTTCCAAAATAACTACGGTAGGAAAAATGCCTAAGACCACCATTTTTATCTGTTAGTGTAGAAGTCATAAAGCTTAAACGACCGAAATATTTAGGTTACAAAACTTTGACAGAGTTTCTGAAAACAACGCTTACAAGGAAGAGAGGTTGCGTTAATTGCAAAAGCAACTAAGACTCCGAACGTTTTTACGTTCAGCCCTACATTTAATTTCCCAGCGATTTTGTATTGTACACTGAAACTAACCTGTGGTTCGCACAAAATGTCCGCGCGCTCGTGCGGGGCTTGTTTTGTCCAGCCGGGTCAAGCCGATCCAATATACAGCGTGTACGAAGGCGAAAGATAGGTGAAGCGCATTCAAAAACTTCGTAAAAACCCGAAATCAGCGATCTTTGTACAGTTTGAGTAGTTTTTTTTCCGACAACGTTGGAACGTCTACCACTACCGAACATCTAACATGACGCACTTTGCATAAGCGTGCGATGCAGTTTCGACAGCTGAACTCTGATTGAACCGTATACGGCAGTGGTTCTCAAACTGTGGTACGCGAGGGCTTTTCAGGTGGTACGCGAGCAGCTTTCCTGTCATATTCGAAAAGCTTTGTTAATTCGTTTCTGTGTTATAATTCGTTCGTGTGTTATGCTACCGTTGCTAATTCGTTTATTTCCTATATTAATCTTAAGTACATTTGAGCAAATTACGTTCGTCTGAAACCAAGGGGTGTACACTCCAACCTTAAATAAACATCAGGTGGTACGCGATCTCAAAAAGTTTGAGAACCACTGGTTTACGGCGTCTTTTTCTTGTTCGTGTGGGACGTTTTTTCCCCGATGATGTGCAGTTCTTCAGGCGTCTGTTCGTTCCTCCCCAAATTTACATTCTTCAGTGCTAAGCTTGCAGCCTAAAGTTTTAAAGCGTGGGTGCACAACCTTTTCGCGAGTGCCGGCCGCGTTGCGTTTTGTTTTATGAATTACGGCCGCCAATGGGTTTGAGTTATTTGTTATTTTTATGAATTTCGTTCAGGAAAAGGATCTACCTGATCCCATTTAGTCGTGCCTGCAAGTATAATGGAATCTCCAATATTTCAATAAATTTATTCAAACACAATTCCACTCGTCTGCTTGGCCGCGTGTCTACTGAGTGTCCGCAGACAGTGATTAAACGGTTTTTATTAATGCACGGCCACCACATAAATCACATGTGTACGGCTGCAATTTCATCGAGGCCGTGGGTTGTGCATCTCTGTGCTAGATGCTCGTTGGAATGCTCAGGATAGCGATCACTAAATCTCGTCACTGACTCTGTCTGCTGATCTGCGAAACCTCTTCGAAACACACACCGCGCACTGAAAACACCACGCAAGCATTTGATTGCGGTACAAAGTTCCTTATTTTCGCGGTCGAAAGCAAAACACTCGAAAAACAAACCGACAAGCAGCAACACAAGGCTAGAGGGCAAAACATTATTCGCACAAGTTCTCTCAATTGCATATCGCCTGGCAACCCGGCCGCCATCTTTGCGAACATGGCCTGCATCTGCGGACTAGCTGCATGTTTCGGCGGTGTTTGACGAAATACGATTACGTATGATGGCGTCCAACGCGTTCAAAAAGGAATTGCGTTTAACGGTGTAATGCTGACAAAGACGACCAGAAGGGAAAACGAAGTACAGTAATAACAACAATCGACAAGGAAATTAACGAAAAGAATTGAAAGTTTTGAAAAAGGCACGGTCCATTACGCGACAACGAGGAAGAACTGCAGGAATTAATGTAAAGCAAAACGGCAAAAGCTATGAAGTTCTACTCTAACATGACCTCGTTGCCGCGGACTGGTTGTTGGCAACGCCAAGTAAGCTAGTGTTGTTTGATATTTACAGCTGGATTATGACACGCGGTTAGCGTGCGTGAAGATTCGGACGGTTCCGTGGTTCTTTTCGCCCTGTGATTACGTGCACTGTGAGGTTGCGATACCGGCTTCGTTCACGATGCACTGGCAACTGACTGAGGATCCGGCGAAAGCCTGACTGGCGATGTACCTGGCCAGCTTCTTCCGGAACATTGCGTTGCCCTGCAAAGTATTCTCTGTTTGAAACTGAACAGACAGCCGGAATATTACCTTTGGGCTCTAACACACGAAACGCGTTGCTGTAAGTGACGAACCGGCGCAGCGAATGTTTTTAGCACAGCCGAAAGAACAAAGGGATAATAAGATGTTTTCACTGCACACTTCGCAAAAGTTGCGCCCAAAACAGCTCCTTTGTCCATTTGGTAATTTATTGGCAAAACATTTATGCGCCGCTGCAGCTGAAATTTCTTAGGGTTGAAAACGAATAAAATCATTTAAGAGGCAGAAAGTGTCGCTCACCAAAAGCAGGAACATTTCAACTTTATTTGCTAGCGACCTAGATATTGCTGTTACAAAAAGAAATTTTGAGGTTCAGTGCAAACAAGAACCAAACCTAAATTCAAATCTTGAAAATGTGACGGTTTTCTGCTAATGCCTGAGTCACGATTTTGAATATCAAGCCCAGATAACCCAAAGGCCCAAAACACCGTCAGTTTCATGAAACGCTCACCATCTGCGAAGCATCCCAGACCGATCCGCCGGTGTCAGTGGCCAACGAAACACATGAATCACTCTTGCTGGGTTTGATGACGAGAGAGGTGTCGGCGACAATATTTTGCTTAATGTAAGCATTTTGGCCGTCGAAACCAAAGACCTGAAAAGGAAAAACACAACGCGTTCAACTTGATGTTGGAGCCGATTTGCACAAAAGCAACGCGGTGCGCCCCTGCAGAAAAAAAACAGCTCAACAAATTATTTTTCCTTGGCAAATGAAATCTCTGTCCAAGTCGCAGGCAGACGAGCAAGTATGTTTTACAGCAACGCTTGAGCCCGAGAAACTTTAGGTTGCTCAAGCGCTGGCTTCAAAGGAGGGAGGGGGCGCAGCATTCAAAGTATTTCTCTGCGGACGTTTGAGGAACTTACCGTTTTCGAGTTGCGTCCGGTGGAAATCCGTTTGTGGGGTATGTGATGGAAAACGATGCCGTGCTGCCTCAGTTTCCATTCGACGTTATTGTACGACGCCTGCGGAATAAAAATGTTAAAGATTCACTGAGAATGCTGACGACCTTGTTCGCTCAAACAGATGACGGTCAGCGCATGTCGGATTAAGAACTTGTGAACTTTGACCACTTCCGCACGAGTTGATCATTAAAAAAACAAAACGTGCTATTCACGGGTCCGTAGCCGCAGGGATCATGGCATTCGAGGGCAGTGACCTTCCAAATTTTTTTTGCGCCCCAACATTCTGTTGTGCCCAGAAGAATTTGTTTTAAACATATAAATTAATTTAAAAAATGTTGCCCTCCGAAAAATGTATTTTGCCCCGCCAAACCTTAAAACCTGGCTACACGCCTGGCTGTTCACATCACAAGCATATTAAGCGAAACCGGACACGAAGGGCATCTTACCGAGGAGTCGCTGCTGCATTCGTCGCACGACAGCAGAATAATGACAGGCTTAGCTCCAGCGCGGAACGGCAGTTGAGCGGCGTATTCCACAGCAGCAAGACCGTCGCTTTGGTCGTCGCCTTGCAACATAACGACTTGACGGAGATTCTTTCCGATGGCTTTCTGCAAACGGATCAAAAAGGGTGGTGACCAGTCGGCAAAAGTTTATGTTGCGTTTAACCATTGCAAAAAAAGATGAAAAAACGCCTGGACGCGAAATATTCGATGCGCTCCTACAGTAGTTGCATGAAGATAAGTTGTCAGAATCCACTTCGCCCGAATAGGGATCAAAACACTGTCAACGAAAAGTGGTTGGAAAGGTTGGTCAAGAGAACCTTACCTTTCTATTGGTGATTGGTTTGCCGCTGATAGTGTATGAGTGAGGTTCGTTCGTACCATCAGCGCCACCATAACCCACAAGGTAGTACTGGTTGTCGTTGAGGTTGTTGGCTTGGAGGTTGTTCATCAAGCTCTTTAAGAACTTTCCTACGGTCTTTCTAGGTCGTCTGCAAACAATACGCAATTAGTTAAATTCAGTACATCAGCCTAAGAAGAGTAATTCAAAGACTGGGAAACAAACCAAGCAAAGCCAAATGTGCTTTCTTTGCACAGTACGTTTAAGTGAAGAACCTTAACTTTAGAGGAACCCCATTCGGGTTCCGAGAATCAGAGGAAATTGTCTTCGAATCCCTAGGTCCACACCGGGTACCTAACATTTTCCTTTACAAAAAACTGCTTTACATATAATTTTTTTGGTATTTTTTTCAAAATGTTTCTTTAAAACACTTTCGACAATGATGTCAAACTATTGTATTTTTCACAGTCACATAGACGAACCAGGAAAAACAGGGTACGATGGCTGACGCTGATTACAAGTTTTCCAGGTTTTTCGATGGGCCTTTCCACGCATGGCTGGCGCGGAGTGTCTGCAGTGTGTTTATTCTTCTCCCGTTCCATTCATTAAATGAAAAACACTCAACTAAAACATTTTCAAGCAACTGAACCGACAAAGCGTTCAAGGCAGAAGGCACTGCTTAACAAACCGCCAATCACCTCAGGCAAGACTTCTCTTGGGCAACGAAAACAAGGTCGACACCGGTCACGGTAGTTGTCAGTGCGCCCGAGGCAGTGTTGAAGCTGCCGCCGGACACGTCCTTGCAAACAGAACATTGCTCAGGCATCTCCAAAGGAGCTCCGGCCAGCCGGCATCTGTACGCGTAGGCCGCCGATGCGGAGCAGATCTTGCTCTGAGAGCAAAAAAAGCGTTTTTGCGTTAAACGACGTTGCTCCACGTGAACGTCACCAAAGCACAGAGATTGGAGAAGCATGGGTTCACTTTCCTGACGCTGTGGCAAAAACTTTAACACGCCGACGCTACAGCGCAAAGGCAATGCAGCGCAAAGAATTGAAAATTTTCTGCGAGTGTCATTCTCACCACGTCGCTGTCGCGGCACATGTCGTCGTTGCACATCTTCCTGTACGGCTCAGGATCGACGAGAGAGAAGCAGGAACGGAATGGCGAGTCTGAGCTTCCGAACATTGACGAACAAAGGGCTACTGTCTCCGAATCGCAGGACGAGTATTCGTTTCCGGTGTGGCACGAGGTTCCTGACGTCTGAAAAGGTTACAGTAATTGTTTTTATACAGGATCACATGCGCATCAACTTTGTTCTCGCCAAAACCTGTAACGTAACCTTGCCTGGTTGCAGTGCAGACAATTTGACGCAGTCCTGGTCCCGTTTCAAGTGTAGCGGCCTTATACAGTAATGCATGCTACCAAACTGTTAACAAACAAACACCTTTTTTTTAACTTTAATTGAAACCGGAATTGTGCGGGAAGTTTGAAACTGCACGTCGCTGCATGAAAACATGCCTCGGTGATGACACCAAAGTGCCATTTACGCTGTTTTTAAGCTGTCGAACTCATCGCGCAAAACCGACAGAAGCTTGCATCCGAATGTGCGCTTGCTGTATACTCACTGCCGCCTAACCACGGCTCCATGCTCCACTTTCCCAAATCCACCGCACAGCAAAGTGGGAAGGCTTTTACTTTTACAGCACTTGTCTTACCTCCCACGTGTTGGCCCTCATGGTAACGTCCGGCACATGTTCGAGTCCAGGGCTCAGGACGTCGTCGCTGGGCTCGTTGTTGTAGCGACCAACCAGGCCTCCGGTAACTCCGTAGTAAAACGGGGAAACGTCGATTGTGCACAGCTCCACGTCAAAGTCGCACGTTACGTCTACGTCTCCGTAAAGATGTCGGAGATGGACGACGTTACCTTGCAGGGAAGCGGAGATCTGCGAAATTCAAATTACTGACGTAAAAAAAGGCAAAATGTCTTCGCCTTAGTGCCACCAAGCATGCGAAGCATTCGCGAAAGTCTCAAGTAAAAAAGTATCTTTATTTAGCTGGAGGAATGCGAAGCAAACTACCAAAAAGTCCCAGTTTTTGAAGGGAGCATTTCTCGCAGAGCTTGAAAATCACAAGATCCACCTTGTCATCTACGAGCGGTAGGCTGCGCCTTTGGCCGTTCAGCTTCACGTTGTAGTCGCTGAAGACTGCCACGCGACGATTTTCCACGATCAGCTCAATTGCTGCGGGTACGCCGTTGTTGCGATCTCCTGCGGACATGGTGACTGTGAAGTTATGATTTCTCATGTCGGTGGCGAGGAGGTACGTGGTTTGGCAGCTGCTTGAAAAGTCGAAGTGTTCCTTGTCGAAGGTGCTGAAATGGCGGAAGCCCGACACGAAGGCATGGCCCTGGAAGGTTGCAAGACACTTGTCAGAATCGTGTTTTTTGTGCATCTGCTTATGCCTGGACTTGATTTCAACCAGTTCGCGAAAAACAGTGCGATTCCCAAAAGTTGAAAAAAGCAATTTACGATAGGTTTGTGTTTTGGGTACGACCTAGAAGACAGCAAACTTGTATACACATATTTTTTAGCAAATAAACATTCGTTGTTTCTTTGTTTGTTTTTTTAGCAACAAGAACAGTTTCTACAACTCAACGACGTTTTGTCGGGATGCTTGCAACATCAAATAATCTTAACAATGAGCAAATCTTCGCAGGGCCAATAACATGTCAAAGTACAAATCTACTCGCATACCTTAAATGGTGGTAGAAGTTCGTCCCTGGGCATGTTTACGGCAGAACGCACAAGGTAGTATTTGTCGGCGACAGAATACATCGACTTTACAGTATCGTCGATCTTGACGGCGAGAGCTGTCTGCACCAACCAAGTCTTGACCTCGTCCAGAGTTGGCAGAGGAACGAAGCGGTCCAGCTGAAATGACAGAGGTTATTTGCAACTTAGCATTCTGAACAACTCCAGTCTGAGGGAAAATCACGAGCAGGTGATGAACCAGACACGCGCTTGCGATCAAACGCGTTCCAAAAATAATAACTTTCCAACTTCAGGATCACGTTTCGACTTTTTTTGAAAACAACTTTGGTTCGCAGCCACGTCTTTTGTGAATGGAAGATTTTTGATAGGCGAAGTTGGGTACGTCTATAAAAACGTGAACAACCATTTTTTTCATTGCAAACAAAACAGCCACAATAATCGAAAACATTATTTTATTCTACGTTTCGGCTAATGTGTAAGCCATCATCAGGAATAAATGATGATGGCTTACGCATAAGCCGAAACGTGAAGTAATGTTTTGGATTATTGCGGCTGCTTTGTTTGCAATAAGAATCTACAGCAACTCCGTGCATAGTTTACCAAACAATTTTTTTACAATATTTGTTTTATCTGCAGCAGCTTATGCTCTACACGTTATTTGCTTTATTAGAAAATAGAAATGCATAGTTTTAGAAACTTACATCAAATTCCAGAGGAATGCTGATGGTAATTTCAGAGTCGGTGACAAGTAACAGTTCAGACATCGGGTGCCTGGAAGCAAATAGCGCTGCATCGACGTTGGCAATAAGGAAACTTGCAGATTTGTCCAAGGCTTCGTCAACAAGATCGCCACAGAGCTCATTGGCATTAATCATTGACAATACGTCTTCCACTGGTTTGAGTGTTCCCTTGATCGTGGTGCCGACTGGAGTCAACATAGCGTCTTTGTATTCGTCTACGAAATCCGTTATAGGGCGGGCAACTTGGTATTGGGCTTCCGCAACAAGATCCATAAGGAAGAGGATGTCTTCATGCACATGGTATTGTAACAGTTGCTGCACGTTGTCGAACTTGTCCGATGAAATCAACAAAAAGTTTGAGGTCGCATCTGTGAATGATGATCGCAAGCTGTTAACCTCAGCAATCATATGGTCTAGGAATCCAGCCACAGCGTTCTCAACATTCGAGCTGCCGGTTACAATCGATCTGCTTGATTCCAAAAAGTGTACCAGTTCATTTGCAATTGCGTTGACTTCATCAACCAGCTCATGGTCCAACGTCACGGACAGATTTCGGATGAAATCCTTAAGGGCAGGCAGTGCCTCCAGTCGGAGCTGAATAAGCCTGGAATTAACCAGGTCAACTGCTACGCGAGCGACACGATTGTCGACGACGAGGTTGCGCTTGGTCTCAAGCTGGGCATACTTCATGCCGTGATCATCGCCAACTTTCAAATGCACCGTGTAAGTGGCATCACCGTCCACTTCATAACCAACGTAAAAGTCGTAAACATCTGCGGTTTCGTCCATTCCTTTGACTAATCTCAGTCGCGTATTGGCAGCCTCTGTCGACAGACGTCGGATCAGCTGAGCAACCTGACGCGTAACAAGGGGAAAGTCTCCCCTCAAGACGGTTTCCTCAATATCTGGTGCGTTAACTGAGACCTGAATGATTCCGGTTGTTTTAACGTAGGAGAAACCAAGCTTCCACAGCTTTCTCTCTTCACCGTCGTAATTCTTTAAAATTCCCTCAACTGTAAAAGTTTCTTCCGAGTTCAAACCATTCAAGATCAAGCTGCCGTCGATACTTTCATCTGGATAACTAAGGGCAATAGCGGTTACATAGTCAAAGTCATTGTCGTTCCTTGAAAGCCGAACTTCAAGCCTGATATCATCATCAGCTGTCTCAGCTCCGTACTTGATCGAGGTGCTTCCATGCAACAGAACGTCATCGTTTCCGTAACGGTATTGGTTTCTTAGCCTAAACGGATTATTCATAAATTCGTTGTCGTATTCCATTCGTGAACGCATACCTTTCGGCGTGAGAGATATGACCCAACTTCCAGTGTTTTCCTTCGGAAGTGGCATTCCAAACAAAATCAAACCATGCGGATGGCTCAACGTAATATCGCCCGAGAACCTGCGAACATTTTTGGAAGTTTTTACTTTGTTACTCCCTGAAAAGTGATAGACGTGTCTGTCCACATCCGCAGTTATGCTCCACTCCGGGTGCTGTTGTCGACCTCGACGCGCAGACTTCTGTTTTGCCCAGGCTGAGAAACCGAGAGTGCGGAAGTAAACCCATTCGGACAACGGACCAGACTGCAACTGTAGTTCAAGATACTTTTTCACTCTGTTGTCCTTCTCGTCGATGCTGTAGCTGAATTCACCTTCCATGACAGGCATGTTGTCGACTTGGAAGCTTGTCATTCCAGAAACGACACCGTCCGATTCTTGACCTTTACTGGTGATGGAAATGAAGCGAAGCGGCGTAGCGAACCAACCTTGTTTCCACAGGAATTGGACCGTGTACGCGCGGTTTGTCAGGTGGAAAGCTTTTTTCAAAATAACAAGCTCTTTTCTTTGCGATGTTATTCGCCAGTCGCTGTCGTACAGCCCATCTGCAGAGATAGTCATGTTGCCAGTGGTGGTAAACATCTTAGGAATTGATGAAATTATGGGTTGCATGATGTCAACAACCAGTTTGTGATGTCCTAGCGGGCGCGGAAAGCTACCCTGGTATCTTACGTTAATAGACGCTGCTTGGCCATCTAGATCTGAATACGCTTTGAACAGATACGAGGACGGAGTGGAAAAGTCGTATGATCCTTTCACGTACCATTTGGCAAATGGAATGAGTTCTGATGGTTGGGTGACTTGCAAAGAATGAGTTTGAGCAAGAGCAGTTACTTGACTTGCTGCCACCAGTTCCAGACTATCCTCCTCGGTTCCCCACTGGAATTTGAGGGTGCTATTCCGTTCCTCGTTCACTTTCCTTGAGGTGCCAGACAAGGTGAGCACGTTCAAAACAGGAAGCCATGTCTGTTCGACGGTAAGTTCGAAGTCTCCAGGTTCATACCTACCCACAGCAGAGACTACCTCGTCATTCAAACCTGCGCTAATTCCGTGTGTGTACGCGTCGGCATCGGACGATGAGTTGACAACCACTGACAGTTTGAAGGGCAAAGCCTTCATGGAAGAAGACAAGATTGCTCCAGCACATACATCGATTGCATCAACATCTTCGGGGTACGCATAAACGTCGAATTTGACTCTCTGGTTTGCAACCAGATCCTCCAAACCAAAAGCAAAAGATGAATTGCCAGTTTCTTCTTCAAAGAGAATCAAGGAACTTACCAGTCTGTATCTCAGATCCAAGGGCGGCGACTCCAAATATACTCTAATGCTAATGTATGGGTCGAGCTGGTATGCATCTCTAAATGCCAGTAGAGTGTTTCCTTTCAAGTCGCGAACAACCAAAGATGCTGATGGTTCTTCATTATTCAACTGGAACACGTTGATTTCATCCAAAGTAACACCACATGAAACGCTGGAGGCGGAGGAAGTCATTTCTGCTGTAATTTCTTGTGGCATTCCAAAATCGATTAGCTGATCGATGTTTTGTGCTACAGTGCCACTAAACTCGGTGTTCTCCTCGCTGGAGAACCTACCTTCCACCGCAAAGCTCTTCCTTCCTTTTGCAAGGCGCAAGTCAACAGAGTTTGCATTCCACTGCAAGTGCCCTTGTGACCGGCGAGGGTACTTTTTAATCACTTTGTTGTTCAACAGGACGAAAGCAACCAATCCAGAATTGTCGCCACGGAGTTCCTTTATATCTACTTCAAATGATTTTCTTTCCCCAGCTTGGTAATTCAGAGACAAAACATGACCATTCATTCCATCGGGAGTGTGAGGCTGCATGGTCGTGGCAGTGTTGTAGGTCACACCATCTACTGTAACAGTACCAGAAAGAGAGAGAACACGCCCGGTTGGATTTCGTGAATGCGAAAAATCCGATATGATTTCAGGTCCGTAAAGATTCCACTCAAATCGAGCTTGGATATTTTGTTGCGTTTCAAGACCAAATTGGATGAGGAACACATTCGCGCCATTTTTGCTTATAGATAAATGAAGATGGAAAGTTTCTCCATTCTTCACTACACGATACTTAGCTCGACACTCATCCGTGACACCATTATAAAAATAATCGATGTTTCCGTTATCCGAATTGTATGAAAAGGTGTAGTTGCCAGTGAGAACGTCGTCCGTAAATTGAACCCCACGCGCTGATGTATCGGCGCCATCAACTGACCAGGAATAGGTTTCATTCACCTTTTTCCACTTCAACCATTCCACCAGCCGAGGAATATTGTGCTGCACGGCTCGTGAAACTGTGCCTTGCCTCTCGTCCTGATTTCGAGTTAATTTGCCTGAAAAAAAACGATGGTCAGCTGCCGCTAAAAATTCAAGAGTTGATTGGAAAGGGCCTTGGGGTTCGGAATCGACAGCTACAGTCTCCTTAAACTGCATGCTCTCAGGAACTTCCAGTTGCTGCAGAAAGGTTACATTGTGATTAGCAAAAGCGCTTAATTTCTGACAAAAGACAGGTTTATGGAATTCCCACGTAAAACCGCCGTTGAAGACCTGGTCATCCATTTTCAGACTAAAGTTCCAGTTCATCCCAGAATCCGATTTCTCCTTCTTCAGAGACACCTCTGAACGCACAGGAACTCCGAAGGCGTTCAGGTCTGACTGTCTCACATCCACAACTATGGCTGGACTCATGGAGTCATAGTAAACTTTTCCACCGATTTCGTCCGATTGCATAGAACTGTCACTGAAATCGGTGCGTTCAAAGTACACGCGAGCACCCGCAGTGTTCAAGGCAAGTTTGTGGGCAATTTCAAATGACTCAAACCATCTAATGTCCTGCTTTTCATGAGGGTTAGCTACAAAGACCACTCTTTTCCACGACTTAAGTGTTTCTGTCCATTCAATGGTCCAATTCTGTTTAAGCCTGTATGACTGGCCATCCACTCGAGCAACAAGAGAAATGTTTCCAGATAATGGTTGAACTTGGAAGTGCAGGGTGGTATCTTCGATGGTGTTTGCTACTCCAATATTACGAAGTTGCGGGACGTTATGTGATGCATAGAAAGACAAGTCGCCTTCTGACAGTTTTCCAAAAGACATGTTTGATGTTCCACCCAAACGAACGTATACATGTTCAGGGGAATTTTGTTCCCCTTCCAAAGTTAGACTGCAGTCTCCATTACTGGATTTATAACCTCGCACTGACGCCCCTATCGTTCGATTAAGATCCTCGTAGGTGTGAGAATATTCTCCACTTAAGCTAACAGAATTACCCTCCAGCTCTGGTATTAAAATGGCATGGGCTTGGTAACTGTGATCTTCGATTACGTTGATGATTACGTGCGTTTCGTAATCGTTGTCTGCTCTGCGTCCTTTCAGCTGGACTTGGCCATTCGTCACAATGTCGGCCGCTTGAAATAGCTTACCGAAACGTCCTTCCGTGATCTGATGTCCTTCCACATTAAAACCATACCAACCACCGTCAGCTCTGCCTGTAAACAAGTTGCCATTCAATCTGACGAAGCTTTCGTCAACTTGAACATAAACAGATACGTTCTTGTAGTCCAGGCTTCCTCCAAGGTTAACCTGCAGATGCGAAGGAATGTCATATTCAGACATAATGTTTTGTTCAACAACAACGAGAATGTTTGGTGTTGTCAATACTTGAAAAGTTACGCGTTTCTGAGCCTCGTCTTTGGTAAAACTAAGGCTACCTTGTGCTGATTGTCCAGTGAAGCTAAAGTCAACTGCCAGGTTTTTTGGAACATACGTACTCAACCCTGGAACTGTGTGCGAAAGGCGCAGTGACCGCATTGGGACAACCTCAGCTGACGCTTGGTGTTTTACCTCGTCCATTGTTAGAGATATTGAACCTTGCAGGGGTTGTGCATTTCCACTTATTTGAAGTGTGATATTTCTGGGCAGGTAGTTCATTTCCGGAGCAGACTGGTAGAGGGAAGCTTGGCCACGGGCTCGATCCACTGATCCACCCACACGTCGAATCAAACCATCCACAGACACATACAATTCTCCAGACAATGGTTTTGAACTGCCTTTTAACCCAACAGCGATGTCCCTGGGAATAAAAAGATCATCAAGCTCCTGGGCTGTATGAAATGCGCGTGCTTGCATCTGTTCGAAGTCCACTTCACCACCAAAAGACTTTTCGATTCCGTTGACAACTACGCGCAGGTGGCCCGTGAGTGGAGTTGTCGAGCCAGATGCATCAATGCTTAGTGATTCAGGTATGAGCAAAGAGGCAAAGCCATTCTGTAAAGAAAATCGCAGTTGTTTTAGGTCGGCTTCAGCACTAAATACTTGAGTCGTTTGATCTTGACGAAGCGACACAGTGACATTGGGCATGGGAGTCACGCCAGCACTTCCAGAAAAACCAATGGAGCCGGGAATGTAGTTCAAGAGCTCTGGAATATTGTGATCAAGCTCGAAAGACAAACCAGCAGGCACTTCGTTTTGTATGAACGTCGCAGTTCGGATGATATCATCAAGCAACGATGTTGTGACATGGAAACCATTTTCCAGTTTTTTTAAACCTCCGGAAGCGCTGTACTGCTTGTCATCTACACTAGCTGTAACAGACACATGAACATCAGGCGTCAACCTGTAACTTCCAGAAAGTCTCAAATCACGTGGTATGGGAAGGTTTTCGAAACCATGTCTGAAGCGAACACGTCGCTCATCATCTTGCATACTGCCAGACAAGATGGCCTCCTGCCTTATACCATCTATTGCAACTTGCACCGTGACATTTCCGTCTTCAGCTGACGCACTCACAGATACTTCAACCTGCTTAGGTTCAAAATCCCACGTGTGATTTATTTCAAGGGAAGCACTTGTTTCCCAGTCGCTTTGGATACTAACTGATGCTTTCTCATCACCGTACATGAAACGCGCCGTTCCCGAAATGTTATCACCCCAATGAGCCGAGGTGCTTAAGCTGATGGTGTGAGGGACGTTTGGCTTCAAATAAGCATTGGTGTGTGTTGCCATGAAAGTGGAAGACCACTCTTGCGGCTCCTTCACGTATCCAGCATTGATAGAATGTGTCAGAGACTCTTCGCCCATGGTAACGTTAAGCTGAGCCTCAACTAAAGTGTCAGCTTTTGCTAGGAGCAAATGCACAGACCCATGCATTGGAACTTTTTCTTGGAAATCACGGAAATCATGTTTGTAACTCACATGGCCGTACAAAAAGTCAGAGTCGGAGCGGTAGCTGTTCGTAGCAGTTATGGTGTTGCATTTTCTACCATGATTGACTTCAACCTTAATGTTTCGCATGTTTTCAGCTTTGGATTCCGAATATGTAACATCTACCCTAAGATCTTTTGGCACAAGCTCCCAATCATCTTGAAGATGGCTCATTTCGACGTAACCTGAGGAAGTTTCAAGATTGTAACCGTAGCCGCCTTTCACCTGGAAAGGTGCTTCCTTCAATCCTTCAAGTTTGACAAAGGCACTGTTGATGGACGCGTTGGTGGTTAAAACCATATTAGTAGGGAAGACATCATTTTCAACAAAATCTTGCACCAATTGTGCTGTTATTTCTCCTGCCCATGCTTCTTTATCGATAGAACCGTCAACCTGGAATTGAAGGTCAGATCTGCCTTTTTGAAAGCGTACTTCCAAACGTTTGCTTTCTTCTTCATCGCTCACTCGGGCCGTCACTTGTAATGGTTCCAGTTCTTTGCCGAACCTACCAGTCAAGCGACAACTAACTTGGACGGGAAGAGTTCGTCGCAAGATGTTGTTGCATGAAATGGAAAGTTTACGTTTGTTTGGCCTTGAAGCACCTACGCGCCACTCAGCGATAACATGGTCAAGGTCTGCATATGCACTGGCGTAAAATTTGTTTGGAATTAAGTTGTCTTCTGTGATGTTGTGCTTAATTCTTGCACTGATATCCAGTGAGGGTTGTTCGTCAAGGTGCCATCTGACCTGACGAATATCAACATAGTGTATCGTTTCACCCCAAGTGTAATGCAAATCACCGCTGAAGCTCTCCTCACCAAGATCAAATCCAGAGTCGAAACCTAACCTTTTTGGCAAGCTGATCTTATCCGCAAGTATATCGAAGTTGTGGCTGAAATAAACTACGAGCCTCGCAGGCTGGCCATTGTAATCGATTTTGAAACCGATGCTTTTCTTCGCCGTGTCGTAGACCACCTTCAAGTCCGCATCGTATGTTCCACGTTTTTGGAAGATGATTGACATTTTGCGTGGAACTCCATATGGCAAAATGGCAGTGACGTTGTGTGCAGAGTTCAAGAAAAAACTATTTTCATGTGTGTTATGGCTCATAGTGACAGATATTCTTTGTTCCACACCATCACGCGTGAGGCACATGGTGACACCTTTATAAGTCACGGGACTGTGAGTGTGCCCGGACCCAGAAACAGAGATTTCATAGCTAACGTTACGTGGAAAATTAGGCAAGTCGAAGTCATGGCTGCCAGTCAAAGTCACGTGCTTCTTGAAAATTTGCATGTCAGCAGAAAGCGAAATTCTGTTTTGGAGCTGGATTTCTGTGTCAGTTCTATCGTCAATTATGGTGCGGCTCAACCGGCTGGTCAGGTCTACTGAAGCCTGCATGTTGCTTGGATCAAATGTTCCGCAATTTACTTTGGTCACCCCGGCAATCCTCAAAGGTACACCAAACTTATGAAACGTGGGTATATCATGACCAAGTTCAAATTCCATATTTATTCCGGTGCTCTCAAATGCAAACTCTTCGACTACTACTCGAAATGCGACCCTTTCATCCACTTGAACATGAGTGTCGAAAGAACCCGAATAGCGGCCATTTAGTGCTGTGTAGTGAAGGTTGACGGTAGTGGCGACATGTCGAGGTACAAGCGCGACGAGCTTCGCAATGTCGTGAGTGAAGCCGCTGCTAATGGTTATTACGGACGACTCGCTCTTGGTGAAAGAACCTGTTCCTTGTGCGCTGTAATGATCTTCGTCCAGCTGCAGAGAACCGTTCACTGACAACGAGTACGGTGCGCTCCTGAACTCGGGAAGAACAGAAACTTCAGCTTCGAAGGTTTCATAAACGCCTTTGTTTGTCAAGATTGGCAAGCTGTGACGGAAAGACAAGGTTACTCTGTTGTTTTCTTGATCGTAGGTGTAACTAGCAACAGCACCAGTACGATCTACCGCCCCCAATGTTGCTTCACATATTAATAATCCTTGACCCCATGATCCCGTGAACTGTAATGTCGCTGGTATGGGCAACTTTGGCTCATTGTGATAAAGCCGTGATTCCACCGCGTATTGATCGGGATCATATCCGAGTTCAAGCCGTATTCTCTTTTCATCTTTTTCGCCAATGGCGTATGAGACAGAACCAGATGCTCTTGTCGCGTAATCGGTGGTTGCGGTAACGCTCGTTCTAAGCGTAGGAACATTTACGAGGATGTTTTGGCGAATACGTCCTGCAATGTTCACTTCACCGCGATTACGTTGCATCACCCAGCTGCCCTGGGTCTTGATAAGAAAACTATACCTATTGTATCTTTTGGCAAGTCTTGCTTCAAAGCCGTCATCGTTAAGTGTGTACAAGAAATTCAAGGCGCCAGTTCTAGGAAAATGAGCAAGAGCGTCGTTTTCATAAATGTTCTGCGACCATTGAACATCTAGTTTGCGCTGAGCACGATCGAAGTCTACACTTACACTAGCTTGCTTTTCAACTTGGTCTTTCACATACTTGAGAACAAACGAGCCGTCGGCAGCAGGCATGTCGATTTCAAATTCGAAGTCGCCCAGCATCTCGGTGCAGTTCGATTTGTACACCGTACGGATAAGTTCGCTGTTGAACGTGAAGCTGGCAAGGCTGTGTATGTCGTCCACTTGGGTGGTGACGTTGGCAGAGATATCTCTCACTGAGTTGGCTCTTCCTTGCAGGGAAACCAGTGTTTTCTGCGGAAGACCGTGATTGATCAAGGAGGTGCAGTTTTGAATCGCTGCCAGGTAAACCGTTTCGTCGAGTCTCTCAAGTCTGATATGTAACCTCACCTCATCGTTAATGCGGTGTATTAACCCTGTTAAGAAATATCTGTCTCCTCGCTGGTATCCTGTTTCGGAAGTAATATTCGGGACTAAACTGAGCAGCGGTATGTCGTCGTGAGTCACCTGGAGTTTCACCATTGGGCCAGTCACATAAGAGTCGGTGTCGGCCATAAAGTCGGTATAAAAGCGATAATGTATCTCGGCTTTGAAATTTTTCCGGCGATCTACAGTGCCCGTCAGCCACATTCCAAAAACTTTATCCAAATCACGCCGACCCCAGTTGAGGTCAGCAGTTGCTGATCGCGGCAAACTCTTCTCCAAAAGACGTCGACTGGAGTGCGACCAGGTCGCTCTCACCGATTTGTCCGTTAAACGGACTACCTTGACTGTGGCAGTCTCTTCGTCTACACTGACATCGACCTTAAAGCCTTTTGTTCTGGGAGTGACATCAACAGAAAGTTGTCCTGGGAAAACAGTGCTAAAGAACTGATTAACATTTCCAGTTATCCTCAAGGGTTGCATGGCGATGGAAAATGTTCCAAGTAACATATCGGATTCGTCTTGGCTGTAGCGAACGTCGATGCCAACATTTTCGCTGTTTTCCACGCTGAGTGTGAGGTTTGCCGAGGCGGGTAGCACGCCAGTTATTTGCTGACGTCCGGCTACTGTCGCAGTCGTTGTGCTTATAGAACTACCGTCAGAAAGTTCGTACTGGTAGCTCGGACTGACGCTGATTATTTCCTCATCGTTAAGGTTCAAGGAAGCACTAGCGGTGTTACGTGAGTCTCGCATTGCTATTTCCCCGTTGGCTTGCACCGACTGGAATGGAATTGCTGGAATGTCGGTACGGATTGTGAGGTCACCATCGTACTGCTGGGATCTCCTTGACTGTACGCTGTTCTTTCTAGCTTTGACCTGAATGAACCGGTTGCGACTGACGTGATCTTTAAAATCAAAACGCGCACGCTTTCTCGCAGAAGTCAGACCATTTTCAACGTCGACGTCCAGTTCCATGCGAGTCCGCGGGACGTGCTCCACCAGTAAGTTGGATTCGAATCCACCTTCTTTCTCTCCTTCGTAGCGGACAGAGACGTTTACCAGCCTGTTGAACTTTGACTCAATGGTGTTTTGGATGCTGATGCCCCCTGGACCGACGCGCTCCCACAGTGACCTGGCATGGAGAATCATTTCGTCTCCACCGTCGAAATTCACCTCGAGTCTCTTGCGTTGGTCAAGATTGTCAAGGTACACGTGGCCAACCACGCCTAACGACCCAGTGTTACCCAGTCCTATTGCGACGCTCATGTGGTACATGTCATTTTGTGGTTCCACAATTCGATCGGATAGTCGTAGATTACCCCACGGGGTGAGAACGTCGGTCTCAACTGTCAGGTCCATCATACCAGACGCTAAGCTGTTGTCATGAAACAGCACAGAGCCTTCGTACTCGTCAATGTTGGCACGTGTAGTGAACGACGAGGAGTCGCGAACGTGACTGAAACCAACGCTGTGCGAGGTTTTACGCGGACGCATGGCGAAGCTGACGGATCCGCTTATTTCGGACTGTCCTGTTGGCAACTCCCTTTGGATGAAAGTTTGATTGAACATAAGGTACTTTTTGCTATCTTTGTGTCCTGCATGAGCTCCAAATCCTAACTTAACGTACGACGTGATCTGATCATCTCCGAAGGTGTGAGCGAACGCCAAGTAGTGGTTCAAATAAGGATACTCAGAGAAACTTAACGTTTGCTCCGCTCCCCAGTCGGTCAACGTGGCTGTTGATCGGTTTATCCGTTTGTGCGAAAATTGGATCCTGCAAAAGTGTCAGTTAGAAGTTAGTGAACACAGGTTTATAATCGCATCTTAAACAAAAAAGCACAATTCTCAAGCAAAAAATGCATCTGACGATGAACCAACACGGTATGTAATTTTTTTAAAGTTATGCCATTTCCACCTGACAGGAAGGTTTGCACAGCGAACTAAGAAGATAATTTTAAACCACACCCTACTTTGCAAGGTGATTGCATTACAAGCGCATTACAATAATATATGATTTTGCAATAACAGCTTTTGTAAAGACAAAGCGTACCTATTTATCAACAACCTAACATAGTCCAATTTAACGCATGCAATCACCATACTGCCACTGAAAAGAACATTGTACTACACAAGCTCAAAGCACGTGCAATGAAAAGTGATACAAAAATGATTTTTAAGCAGGGACGGCAACACTCACCTCTCTTCTGAAGCGTCGTTGAATTCGTAGTTCAGCCTGAAGGTGAACACGTCGGTCTTCGGCTTAATTCTCATATTGAATCGCACGCTGGTGTCGACAATGCCGTGGATCTTCACGTTACCGTAGCCGCGATAGTCGAGGCGGTTGCGTTTGCTTTCGCTTTTGTCTTGGAGCCCGACTGAAATAAAGATAATTGCAATGAAAACAATGGTCACGACACGTCAAAACAGTTCAAAAACGCAGCTAACAGTCTTCTAGGACGCTGTACTTTTGTGAAAGAGATTAGTTAGTTAGTTTAAAGCAGGGGTTCCTAGCCTTCCTCTTACGATGTACCCCTTTTAGCATTCTGACAGACGACCATGTACCCCTTCAGCATTTCGACAATAGTTTTTTTTTAATCCAAAGCTGAATACAGCGTCGTTGATAATAACGGTGATAGGCAGCACATCACGCGTTCGATATACTCACAGTTGAGCACGACCGGTGACTCCAGCAAGTTGTTGATCGAAATGTTCATCGTCACTTTGTTTTTCGGATCAAAGACCATTACAGCTGAACCACTCAGGCCTTTAGTGGGTGTCTGCAGTTCTGACGAGAGAGACCACTGTTTTTCACTGCCGTCCTGCTGTTTATCGTAAGAAGCCTGAAATATTAACATTGGAAAAATTTGATGGTTGAGTTGCGGCAGCTCTGCATGCATAGAGACTAGGGCTGCTGAATCTCCAGACATAACGGTTGTATGCCAATTAAACCAAAATCGCAGAAATTGCCATCACAACACTTCGTTAGAACATTTTTAACTGCTTGTAGCTTCACATTTACAGCCTCAGCAATATGAACATAGCTGGACGTACAACGTGCATACTCACCGAAAAAGAGGTTGTCTCCCCGTTGTCGTCATATTGCAAGTTGACATTCTTATGGTTCGTGTTGTATGTGCAATCTCCTGCAGAAGAAGAACGGCTCAAATACCGTTTCGGACTCAAAAGAATGTATTTTTTCCAAACGCAGAACAACGCAATAACGCGCGTTGCAAGTTTATACAAAGAAGCTGGGTACAATTGTTCCATTGATTTGTAAGTCGAAAAAAAAACGCAATCAGAACCACTGCGTTTTTCATTGTACCATGCATAATTCTGTAAACTATAAACTAGGTCTCCAAACTTATTTTTGTCAGAGGGCCACATAAACTATAACACAACAGTTCGAGTGCCGGACATATTACATAAAGAGACCAAATCAATAAAATTTCGCAAATATATTACTTTCCATTATTAACAAAAAGTCTTTGCGGACCGGATTAGGCCCGTGGACCGTTGTTTGGATACCCCTGCCTTAAACAACACTGCCCGAAAAAACCGTTCGTGTACCTCTGAGACGTTTTGTTGACCCGTGGTGAGTGACACTCACGTGGAATCTCATTGGATCGGCAACGTAATGTGCATGCACCTCAGTTTGGCGGTCGACGGAAGAACCAGGCGTGTCCAGGACGAAGTTCGCAACAATGTGTACAGGAATGTCACTGGTCTGCAGTTGAAAACAAAACTCTGCTGCCGCTTCAGATTTGTTTGGTTTGAAACACGACAAAAACAGCAAGTTGCGATGCCCAACACACAAACCCGCACGCTCAAAAATAGACTCTCGAAAATCAGCCCGTTGATCTCAATAACAAGCTGCACGGGTAAATTACCATTGCTTATTTCGTTCTGCTTGCTTCAGTCAGACCGAACAAATTTCCCGTAATCTGAACTTTTCGCATAAATGTTGCGGCCACGTTGATATAAAACTATAGACGGCAAGAAAAAGTATCAAACACCGAAGAGAAGCCAGCAAGAGGCTTACCATAGAGTACTCGGTTTCATAATTTGCTTCCATGATGTAACTGTCGAAGCCAGCGTCGGTTTTTTCCATGTAAATACCGATGGCCACTGGTCCGTATTTCGGAAAAACGTAGCTGCTTTGTTCGTCCTGCAGAGAAAGTTTCACATTAAACCTTATTCGGAATCTTATATTGATGGACTCTGCAGCAACACATCGGCCAATTGACGTAGCTAACGCACAACTTTTTTTTGAACGTCCTACCTCAGGATGGCGACTGATTGAATTTTCGAGACAGAAACGCTGGCCTGCAACATCTTCACTGCAGGTTCTCTCATCGGACACCGCGAATTCATTCGAAGCTGGTCGTTCTATCCACTCGTTGTCATACACGTTCAGCAGCCGATGGCTATAACAAATACAAAAGTCAATTTTCAGATTTTTGCGAGCTAATAATTCCAATACTGTTTATCAACTTTGGGCCCAGAGCAGCACACGGAGAGACGCGATAATAGATAGTAAGACCAAGATTTTTGCAAGAGGCCTAATGCCTAGATTACATACCTGAAAAAAGATTGAGTCGCACCATTTTTTGTGCAGCAATAGTAATTTTTGTAGCACATTACCAAATTAGTCTAGATCTGCTGCCTCAGCAATACTGCCCATGATTTCCATTGTACAAGGTCTTAGTTTTTTTCTTAAATGTTTGCCACTCACTTGAAGTTAAACACGGTATTGCGTTGGTAAGGAGCGTCGATCTTGACTTGCAAACTCCGACCCCGTTCGAGGGAGACCTTGCCTCCAACATGCCATGATGTCACTGCCGAGGATGCAGTTGCGATGCCGACACTTGTGACGTGTGCATCGACGATCATGCTTGCATCAATCACAACCACAGCTCTGCCAGGAGCAACATCAAAATTAGGTTGAATAGAAAAAGCAAGCAGAAAAGCACTTCGATTATTATAACACAACGTCACTACAGCAGCTCTAGTGCAATAAACAATTGTAGGTTTTACCTTGGCTTGATGCTGCCGAGCACGTTGACGCTCGGGCTGGGGTTGAACAAACCTTGCATGTCTAGCGTTCCCTCGACCGTAACGTCGACGCTCGCCGATCCGTTGAATGCCAGAGTCAGTGGCAGACCAGCGGCGGTTGGGATCACGTAAGCGCTGTTCATGAGCAGCATGTCATCGTGATAATTGTATTCGGTGCCCTAAAAAGATTGATAGATTTTCTTCACTCAGCGGACTTCAGCCAAATTTCCTAAAAGCGCTTCAGCAACTTCTGCTTCTTAAAAGTGCACTTCGGTGGATGAGAAAAAGACGATTATTTCAGTAACTTGGCGGTGTCGCATTGCGCAAAGCTAATATGTTTTGCAAATTTCGCCAAGCACCAACTTAAACCTTAATTTTCGCTATTGCAGTCGTAGGGATACGTGCTGGTTACATGTCACGAATGACCATTTTCGAGGCATGTCTAAAATGTGGAAACTTCCGTTAAAATAGCAGCTGTACCTGCGCTAGTCTTGCTAGGATTGGTGCCAAGTCAATAGAGCCAGCGTCGGCAGTGAAGGGTGCCATGCCCCGCGTGTTCTTGTAGAGCATTTCGTTTCCGAAAACTCTGAAGTAAGCGCTCGCACTCGGCGATTCTTCTCGTACGCGGCCATCATACTGCAACACAAAAAACACAAAGGTCAAGCATGACGGTGCAAACAGGGCTAAGATACTGTAGGTGCCTACAGTATCTTAACCAGAAAAATGCTCGTGATGTGTGTTGACAGCGTACACCCAAGGCCAAGATTTCATTCCAAGTACAAAACGCAAGCAAATGTGAACGTGGCTAACAAGATTCACGCATTAAAATGGGAAATTGCGACGAACTTAGCTGTGTTTTCTGCCGCACTTAAGGCAGTGTTGCTCATACCGTGGCCCGCGAAGCAATTTTCATTGGCGAAGCAATTTTCGATTTTTCACTTAACACTTTAATCATTTAAATAATTTTTTAGAGAACTTTCATTGAGATTCTTAATTCTTGCGGCCCGCGAAGGGTTTCTCAAAGACAAATGTGGCCCACGAGCCAAAACGTTTGAGCACCACTGACTTAAGGGCTAAGCGTTACAAAATTTTTGCCACTTATGTCTTTGAGAGCAAAACACTAAGGATGTAAGTTTCCAATCTCTGTGAAACGGATAATTTAAAATTGGTTTGGAAGCCATTTGGCGATATTATTTTCTTATACACGACTGTTTTGAAACAAAATGGCTGTGATAAAGATACGAAGGACAAAACTAATCAGTACAGAGCACGAAACCCTTAACCATATTTTGCACAGTACAACATCCAGCAGTCGCTTTTCGAATATTCTTGAGGCAGTATGCGTGCAGCAATCAACAGAGGCTACGTCATATTGGAATTATTTCACCAAAATAAAAACGCAAAACATCCGCAATAGAACATACTAAACTGACTCAAAAATACTTTTAGAAAGTAGTGACGTATCAAGAATGTGAGAGCACACTCATGCAGTAATGTCGGTGAGAGCACTACGCTTCCTACAGTGAAGAAAATGCTTCATCTAAAATGTTTTGCGAAATACAAAGAACGGAAACAACTTTTGTTCGAAGTGCTTCGCTTTGCCAATCAATCGCAAAACTTGTATTTCTATTCAAAATGACTGATACATATAGCTGAACGGCAACTACAACTAACAAGAAGGTAGCAAGTTTACTAATGATTTATTAATCCTGGCCAGAAAAAGAGCTGATATGAGACTTCTTTACAGGCTGTGGCAAAACAACTTTTCTGAAATAACAGCAATGACGCAGCTGTCAGGTTTGTTTCCCACGTCCGGTCACCTGTTGTTTTATGTCCCGGAGGCGAGCGTTGCTCGAGGAGCGTGGAGTTCTAGCAGGAGCGTTGATTTCATCATCGCCGTCTTCTTCTTCTTCGTCCTCGCCGCCTTCGTCATCATCATCGCCCGCTTCTGAGCGGAACAAGTCGCTCATCCTGTTGTTCTTCAAAAAGCCCTCCGGCCCGAGAAGCGAATGCAGTGCGTTTTCTGCACCTTCGACTCGACCACCGATCTGCGTGAGAGAGGAAAATATTTTCCTGAAATAAGATGCGCGACGTTTTTTAAACTGTTTAACGGGATTTTTCAACCAGGCGAAGATTATTTGCAAAAAACGTTGATCTAAGCATGCTGGACTTTATCGAAAAAAAGATGTTTATCTGGTGATGGAAAGGCATTTTCTTGTGTTTCGTTTTTAAGTTAGAGACTGTAACAGACGCTATCAACGTGCACACGAAAATTACTACAGGTACGGACTTGATACAGAAGAGCAGTTTATAAAAATTTGCGAAGTGAGACAGGAGAGGCAATTTCAGTCTCCAAAGTTTCTGCAAACTCACGTAGTGCAAGTTCAACCACGTTCAGGCGGAGTGCCAAGTGCAGCGTTGGCGCTCCGCTGCAACTCATTAAAACGTACAACTTCCGGTCGTCGAAATTCGCGCAATGAGCAGGACGACTTTTGTGGCTCGGTGGCAAAACAGCTTACCTCGAACAAGTTGACGGCCTGGCCGAACACATCCAAAGTCAGGTCGAGGTTTGCGCTCCTTGGGACGAACGACTTGGGTGACCAAACCACGCTGCTGTCGACAGTCGCTCCAGCATTCATTGTGTCTGAAAAAAATTAATGACTGCAAAATACGAACTCAAGATCAAACGTAGCTCTTCCTTCAGTTAAAAATGCAAAAAGGACGATAATACTTGAAAGCAAACCGTTTGCTTTCTCGATGGCACAACTGTAGCGGTCGTGATTTGCTAATAGACTATGTATTGCAATACGCCAAGTCTAGCGACTATTCACCGTTACATGCGCTTACCAGAGAACAAAGAAGCTTCGTAGTATCGCGAGAATTTGCGCGGATCCAAGTCAACAGGTTTCATGAATTCAGCTTCGATAAGGAAAGGTTTGATGTAGCCTTTGAGTGGGTCACTTGACTCCTGCAGTTGTTGCATGTGAGTCCAAACAAAGCTTTGGACTGCAACAAACCAGTAACGTTGTTTGCTGATTACCTATACATGGCCCTGGTGCAATTCTACACAAGATTTGTTGACAAGAGTAATCGTCAACCGATTTGCTTGAATTCATCACCACGTGCAAAAAAAACTTACACTGCTTGCTGGGATCAGTGTCGATAGACGCAATCAAGGCCCTGATTCGTTGCGGTGTGGGGCAAGCCATCATGGCCAAATAGGACGAGATGCGTACTTCAGAGTCCTCGTTTTGATCGAGATAAATCTGGGTGATTCCGGAACGCTGCGAAGAAAACGTCGAAATAAAAAGTTGTCCCTGATCTGAGCGAATATTTTCAGCCGGAAAATGAGCTTACGTCAATGCTGCACGGCATTCGGCGGAAAGCTTGAATAGCGGCGATCCTGGTTTCCATGTCGTTTCCGCTCTCGCTGGCGCAGGCAGCTAGAGTGTTGGGCACCGTTGTTTGCCCAGCGTTGCCAATGGCACGCAGAGCCAGGAGGATCTGCACAACATTTATCATCAGCCTTCTGATCACTTCAAAACAACCTTTGAACTCTGTTGACAGACGAAGCGCGAACAAATCTGTTGTCGGATACAAATAGATTGTTTTGATACAACTAGTGTTTGGCCGCCACCACCAAGCACTGCCTTGCCGTTCATTAATCATATCCTTCGCAGTTTAGTCAGAAAGTTGGAATGCATTTCGGACGGCGAGGGCGCGCAGCCGTTCCGTTAGATAAAATAATGTTTAAAATTCACGTTGAGTCACAAACGTCTGCTAAAGACATGGAAAGGTTCGAATTCGTAAAAAATCACTCTTCGTTCTTTTTAGTCCTAATGAAATGTAAAGCGCGGACCACCGTGGAAGTATAAAAAATGGGGAAGTTTCAATGCTCACCGATTGCTTGGTATCCGCGTTGGATGTCCGGCAGTTCACGCCCAGCTTTCCTTCGAACTCCCTGAGTGCATTCACCACTTCAGGCTCGTTTGATTTGTCGCTTTGTCTGGCGGTGAGTTTGTGTACCATGTTTCCTGTCGCCAAGAAAGACAAGTCGTCGTACCTTCCAGACCTCACGACGTCCTGAAAAAAAAATCATTAACGTTAGTTTGTCACAGGTAAATGAAAAAATTTACGTAGGATAATACTGTATTCACAGAGCGGTGTGCCAACTAAATTTTTGCAATGAACGCATGGCCGAGCAAGCTAGCATAATATAGAGTGATAGCCATGTTCGATTGGCCACGAACTCGAAAATAGGATATATTACGAAAAGCAACCAAGTTTTTCTTCTTTAACGTTCAATGTTGGATGACGCTCTCCTTAGTCATACCTTTGACAACTAAAAACTTAACTGCTAGTAAAAAAACAACAACTACCCTTGTAGCAGCTAAGATATGAAACTGCGAATAAATTCCAACAATAACATCAGTTTGGACAGCGCAATGCAAAACACGACAGCATTTCCGATGCGACATTTTACGCTGATGCTAAACTGCAAAATGTGGCGAGCTTACCACCATGGCTTGAACCATACGCTCTGTCGGCTCACTGATCAAGCTCATTCCAGTTATCCACCGTTTCGCTGTTGTTTCGGTTAGCGTCCCGGACTCGAGCAAACGAGCTGCGTGCACAACACAGCTTTCGCTTCCGCACCATTGGAGGGCATTCTGGAACATACTCCTAAAAACAGAAATTTTATTCATTTAACAGGGCAAGACATAGCGCCGTGATCATTTTTAGCAAATGCAACGTTGAACAGCTTGCATCAATTAAAAATATATTGTCAATTTTTTTATGTACAGCTTAAAAATACAATGGTCTAGCAGTAGTCGGTTGCAAGATCTACCCTTTAGCAAAGTTGTTAAAAGTGAGAACTTCGTTCCGAAAGTCAATCTGGGCACAAGAAATTTCACAAAGTTGGAAGAAACCATGAAAATAGTTTCTATTTTTTAGATCCCCAAGAAAGGAAACTTAGGTCCATGCAATCCTACTGAACAATACCGCGCTATACTGTAGCTAGCTTGAATGTAATTTCTTTGATCACCATTGAGGCAGTTGAAATGAACGATCACATTGCTTACTGCTTTAATGAGATTGAAAAAAAACGCATCTGCGTGCGAACGTAAAAAAAGTTTTTTTTATCCTTTTTACCAACTACTCGTCTTGAGATACACCTAACAAACAAACAAACCTCACCTAAACCAGTTTTGAAAAAATTACAAAATGGCAAACAAACTTGCAAATTCGAAATACATAGCTCTAATCTGTATTTCACAAAGGAATCAGTGCCGTACACATGTTGTAAAAGGAAATCATTTATAAGGTTCTCTTATTTAACTTTAATAGAAGTAAGTAAAGCGTGCTTTAAAAGACGCCTTTTTGTCAAAGGAACACATAAAATAATTCGCTTAGAAAAATTTACATGCAACAGGGTAAATCCGTCACTAAAAGCGGTATTTAGGATTTCTACTTCAACTTTTTCACGCATTAACAGAATAATTGAGAACGGACAGTCATTAGCTGCAGCAAGTTGCGTGCCCAGATGCAAATAAGTATTGAATGATTTGCAAGTACTGCGCCATCACATCCACAAAAACAATATATTATAGAGCAGTGATTTTCAACCTAGGTATCGCGACCCCAGAGGAATCTTTAACCCTTTTTTGGAGGGGTCACGAGTAGATATTTTATGTACACAGCTGTGTACATTTGCTTTATTCTAGTTTTAAATGGGGGTCGTGGGGTTATAGTGGGTTGCTATAGTGGGTCGCGGTACAAAAAAGATGGAAAACCACTGTTGTAGAGAAAAACATGGTTATTGCTACTCAGGTATGAAACACCCTCATGTTATTAATGTTCCGCATATACACTTTTGGTCGTTTTAATCTTGAAGCGATCCCCTCTTTAACAAAATCTCAATTGTTTTTGGATTTGTGTTGACTAGCAGTGATCACGTGCACAATTAAAAGGTTCTAAGTTTTACCGAGTGTTGGACTGCGCCCGCAACTTACTTCAACTCCTGAACCAACATCGGGCAAGCTCCGTCCAAAGCCCTGTATACTTGACCGAGGGCAGGATCGTCAAGACGCCGCAAGTGAAAGACCATCTTGATAAAGTCTCTACCGATCTGAGTTGAAACGGATATGATTGATTTTCTGTCCACGTAATATCAGCCCGGCTCAGCATTCCTCGTGTGATAAAATGAGTCGATCGCATCAGCAATAGGAAACTAAGCAGCGGTAAGCAGCGCCACGAATAAACTTCCCGGTCAATTTTTGCTCTCGCAACTCTGCAGCGCCGCAAATTCGACAAAGTCGCACGACATTTGTTGGAGTCTCGAGAGCATTTCTATTGTTTAAACCTTGGAAAATCAACCTTAACAAAGAAAAGTATTCCTATATCCCGCACGTAAAAGTTTGTCTCGCAATGACTCGTGATGCGTACCAGCAGATCGTGTTGGAGGGGGAAAACGTGCCCACTGCACATTTTCCGTACCGGCAAAACAAACGGAGTCGTGTGATGAACAAAATAAACCAACCACCAACCACTTCGTAATGTTCCGTCCTCATGCCTTCGCAAATGTTGTCGATCAACTCTTGAAGTGGAGCGATGTCACCGGAGGGAGTTGTGTTTTCCTCTTCGTACTCAAACGTAATCGAGGTGCGGCGAGCTTGACTGGAAGGAACTGCGCAGCGAAAAATGTGACTATTTAAGATGCAGTACGGTTCCGCCCGATACATCCAGCTTTGCGAAGCTGACTACCCGATGCTGCTCGCTCTTTGCAGCAATTCGAACGCGAGCCGTGCATTTCAACAAAGAAAGCGCGTTCGAATTATTGGATATAATCATACCATGTCGCGGATTGAGTTAAAAAAAAACATTTTCCGGGCAAAATTGCCCGGGCATGCAAACTTACGAGTGCGCACGTCGGAAGACGGCTCGATTCCGCTGATTGCGAGTTTTTGGGAGACTGTTGTCTTCGCCCTGCTTTGACTCGAACTGAACGGAGTGAAGGTGTGATTGTCAAGGCAGTGCGATGAACGTATTGCTCCATTGTTGTCGAGCATCACTTCACATTCCTGCTCGCTATGGATGAAGCTTTGCTGGTTCTGTGAAAGCCAAAGAAAAAATTAACGTCCGGCACTATTGGGCATGTGCTTCACAACTCAGTGTCAAGCCACTGATGTATGACTCACATCGAGTTCTGATTGGAGTGTACCAAAAAATCAGCAAAAATTTCTTTGAGCGATTACGAGTTCAAACTTTCGATTTGAAAACAGTGCCTCCTACTCTATCAGTTCTTCTTACGATGTTATGGTGGCCGCAATAATGCAGTGTATCCCTCAAAAAACGGCTGATATATCCAGTCATTTAAACATCGATACATGTGCATTGCGAAATTGGTTCGCCTTTGAGTCTGCAATTCCGAGCGGCAGCTGCTTCTGTCTTTAACATACATCATTTCATAGCATTGGAACCCAGCGTCAGACGCATGGTACTTCACAAGTTGGTAAAACGGTGGCTGCAACCAGCGAATGTAATTCGATCTATTTCACAGGCATTCACCGATTCGCTGTAGTACGGCGTGAAGTGTGAAATCAGAAGTCTTCTGTCCCTGCCTTCGCACTTGCTGTAGTCGATGGTTTTTGTCACTCGAGTACCTTCGCGCAAAGGAACTGAGGTGTACTCCCATTCGCATGTGCCAACAACTCCATCCTGAAAACAAAGTACTGTTGTTGACAAGCTTAATTATGTATAGCTGTCTTACTTTCAAAGCTGCGCTGTGAAATAATTTCATTTAGTTCTTAAATGTGATGAATCGCAAACTTGCACCTTTTAGTGTAGCAGTCATTAGGCGGGGAAGCTGCGTGCTTCCATCCGCGGCCACTGAGTGACTCGCCGTAGCGCTCCTGGCGTAAGAGCGTTCACCTCAACCGCCTCGACAAAAAGCCTTATTCAGGCTTCGGCCTGCTGCCGCCAATTGTTAAAAATCTGTCACATTGCATACGATCCAACAAAAAGAAGCAGTCATTCTGTAGCGCAGTGTCAAAGGTAAATTCAGTTTAAAATCCGAATGATTAGGATTACGTCGGAGTAGGACTGTCGAAACCAATGATCACAATGCAGTGGCAACCATTTTTACGATTCAAACCTTTCAAGCAGTATTAACATTCACTTTCAGATCAAGAGCTAAACGAAACGTTCGCGTGTGATCAGAATACGTTTGGTATCAGTCAGCACATCGGTGATCAAAGAACTATTGTTATATCAATTCATGTAAAGCTTACTGTATATTTCCACACCCATACGTTATCGACTGAAAATCAATACACGGGTATTTTTGCGCTTTTAAGTGAATATACAAAGGATGGCGGTTACATTTTCCAGTAAAGTGATATATGAAATTTAATTTGGTCAAAAGCATTGTCACCGAAAACGTAGCAAAGTTATAGACCGCATCAGATGGAGCAAAAAAGTCATACAGCTGTTGCACAATCAGATCTCAGAATTTCATCATTAATGAAACATGTACTAGATCAGTGGTTCTCAACCTTTTTACACCAGCGGACCGCTAAAAAGCGCAAAAATTTTTTACGGACCGGCAGCATACAATCGCAAGAGTGCAACAGATTATCGTAATCATTTTGTGAACCAAAGCTGTTTTATACTTAATGCAACGCATTACTTTGGTAAACACGCAAAATTCGAAGCAATTTATTAAATTTAGTGTTAAATTATATCTTCTTCTAAGTGTGCGAGATAAACATGGCTGCAATGAAGTTTCAGAAAGACGATGTTCTGCGTTGACATCCCAACGATGTCTCTGTCTGGTTTTGAGCTGATGCTGAAAGAGTTTTCTCGCATAAGTTCTTGAAAATATCACTAACATTTTGATTGCATTAAGACTAAGAAACGGATATTCGTTTTCAAGAGATATCCAGAATTGAGACAGTGATTCATTTGATATGTCTGAGCAGCAAAGTAGTATCACAGTACATTTCGAGCAGACTTTCTTCATAACAGAGATTAACTTTTCATTTATTTACATCTTCAAGGAAAGGATTGTTCATATAAAGGTTTCCACCTCAAGGATCCTCATGTTCAGGAAAAAATAGTCAAAGTTGTTAGCTAACTCCTTCAAACGCTGACTTAGGATGTCTAATAACTCCTAAACATTTAACATCAGAACTTGTCAACAATTGTTTAAATTCGAAAACGCCTCTGTATATCCCTTCTGTACAAAGCTATCTCAAAGTCCCAGCTCCTTTTTAAATATGTCTGTCGTGTTTCTAAAATCCGGTGGCACGTCCGTGTAAGTGCAACACAGAGTTCTTCCTCGAAATTTTCTTTTTCCATATGATGCACGAAACAAAGAATGGCCCAATTACGCACGTCAGTTGACTCGTCGAGTTGAATTGCAAAATATCTCTACTTCTTTCACTCTTAAACCTGCTCCTCGACATCTAACATATCTTGAATACTTCGCTGAACTGTGTCATTAGAAAGTGGTATACGCTCAAGTTTTTGAGTTGCTTGAGGACTCAAAGCTTCTTTAGCTATGAAATAGAATGCACGGTTTTAGTAACATTTCCCAAAGGGTGAATGTTTTTGATTTAGATATTTCAATAGAACACAGATCCAATGCATTCAGAAAAGACTTTTCAACAGCTTTCATCGTTTTATTTTATTTTTTTGACTATTCATCTCTCTGAATAGTCTTTGGCTTGCCTTGAAGATTGCTGTGCATCGAATGAAAGTGACGACTGACGAGCATGTTAGCAAGGTTTCATTGCATCGTTTGATAAATTTGGGAACATACAAAACATAAGGGTCGCGGCATTTGTTTACTACATGGAGCTACAGTAAAGCTAAGTTGCAAGTGTTTTTTATCATACTGACTGGCATTTCTCCTTTTCGTTTTAAGCTTTCTCCTGCTTCTGTCAACATATCTGCACATACTCTTTTTGCAGTTTGTTGTAAATTTGAAGTACTGGTACTTGGTTCATGCTTACTTTGAGAGTTGTCCCTTTCTGAAAAGTGACATTTGTCCTTTTCAAAAAACTGCAAAATTATCTGTTGCTTTGTTGACTACTATTTCAATTTTCCGCAATATATATAGGCTAATTCAACTGCTGCGAGTGCCTTACCACAGGTTTATGATAAAACTTTCAGATAATCGTTTCGCAAAATTTCCTAGCGATCACCTAAGCTAAACCTCAAAAAGCCTGCGATTGTACTTTCTCAAGTACAAAATAGTTATGAAACTGCACAAGAGTTTTGTTTTACGTGGGAGTATCCACTTTATTCAGTCACAAACCATATGTCGTTGTCCACGATTTTACCGAATTCAGCATAAATGTTAAACATTTTCCGTTATTTGAAGGTAAGTCAAAAAAACCTAGGTTGTTTTGCGGACCGGCAAAAAATCTACGCGGACCGGCGGTTGAGAACCACTGTACTAGATGACAAACAATTGATTTACACTTTTAAACTTTGAAAATTCTACCAGCTATTAAAGCACATAATGCCACATTACCGCGGGCAAAACATTGCAACAGATAAAACTGGAAAAATACTACTATTTGCTGGTCTCACCTCTTTATATGAACTAGCAGGTATTTCTAGATTGACCGCATCCGGGCTGAAGATTAACATTGACATGATGCCTCTCTTGATGTTCAGCACCCAGACAGGGTCGTCGTTGGAGGCGCATACGTCGGCGATTCTGGTACCCTGAAAGCTGAAATGCAGCGGATTGCGCTGCAAGCTTTGTGACCATTCCTGGGCGTCTATGATCCTGTCCGGGCTGGTAATCGAAGCGTCCGTGATCTGCACGAAAAGATCACTTGCGATCTGTTATAAGCGCAAAGGACGTAACTTTTCGTTTTCCACAGGTGTTAATGCTTTTCCATTAAACATAGATATGTTACGCCGACGTCACCTTTAAAGGAAAATCCGACGACATTTCGTTGAGGATTGGGTCAATAGAGCATCTCTTACGCAACTACGCGATTTATGAAATTATTGCACTATGCTCGACTACGGTATGTGACCTATCTACCACTTGAAAAATATATGCAAGAAAATTTTTTGCTCTTTAAAAAAAAGGGTATGAAATTATCACAGCATTTGGCAAACATTCTCTCCAGACGTAAAGAACGTGAATCAAAAACAAAAAAGCGGAACGTCTATACAATCTGTTAAAACACAGCATGTCCAACAGCGGTACCTGCAAGACTAGCTCGCATGGTGTTAGATATGACACGTTTACTGACGCTCGGATTGATATTTCCGGATCGTTGTTTTGCTCTTCTTCCACAGTGGGCTCAAAGAAGGAGCTGGTGAAATTGGCTTCATAGCGCATTTGGTGGGTGATGCCTTGGCTAAGCCCGGTTTCTACAGATTATTTTCAAAGCAGCAATCAATATTAACGACATTCTTTGATTTACAGCAGCTTGCAAACTTCATCGTAAAATCCTTTTAAACTGCTTAGGACTCAAATAATTTACCCTTGGTAATAATCTACAAATATGGCCTTCAATAAAATCTGTTTCATGCTTGAATCACTTAAAATTGAACGTGAAAGCCGTTACAAGTAGCGCAGTGGATCGAAGGTTGGCATTTAGAATCATTGTGTTTGCCCCAAGACTCAGCGGTTAGTGCAAAATGTCCATGAATTTGGAAAACGTAGTGATAATGACCGTGATGATGTTCATTTACTAATAGGACAATTGACATTCACGCAACAAAATGGCAACAGGTGCACGCTAACTGAAACGGATAAGCTATGTGGTTGATCTTACCTGCACAACTTGTCGCACATTTGACATCTGAGTCCAAGGACCCTGTAAACAACAATTAAAAACACCGGTGAGTGATATCTTTGATGAAGATAAACTGTTTTCCCCAAATTACTCCAGTCAATTAACAATTTCGACACTGTTGGCAGTGTGAACAAAGATTACTCCAGATAATTAGCAATTTCGACACTATTGGCAAATGGCAGTCTGAAGTTCTGAACAAAGAAACTCGCTGTACCGGGAGGGTAAAACCACAGCGGAACAGCCACGTCAACTCAAAACAAGTCTAAAAGCTTTTTCATGGCAAGCGCCTGGTGCGATCAAAGTCCACCTATATGCGAGCTTTAAATTTTCTCCCGCAAACGAACGCTGAACTCGGACGGTTAAGACGATGCGGATGGTGATTGTCCTTTGCTTGCTCTGAGACTAGCTGTCCCAGGCAGTTGTTTGTGACGCAATGCCGCACATATGAGAACGTACAGTTCACCAACGCAGTGCAAAACACTTTCCAACTGTGACGCAGGTACACGCCGGAATGGGCAACGCGCACACAGCATCGATTTTAAGACCATATGTTGCGCAATAAACAGTGCTTTCAAAATAACAAGGCATTTAGCATACACACTACTCGCACATTGGTTTGACCGGCCGTCTATGAACACTGACGCAAATATTTTATGGAATGTTTCAGTTGGCAGCTGAATGACTAACTTAAAACTGCTTACAAACAAAATGCTTGCGAAAAGAGATAAATGGTTATCTCTTTGTCTGAAACAGACCAGCAACCTTTCTGTTTCGGCGTCTATGAAGCTTTTGCGTCTAATTTTGTCAACAATTTATCACGATTTAAGCGAAGGCTGCAGACTTTTCTGCCGTTTCTCGGCAACGGCTTTATGACGTCTGTTAAACTAACGTATAACTTAAAACCAGTCCTAACCTAAGAAACGCCGTAAGATCACTCTGGTATGCTTCAAAACGGGAAATCGTTGAAGACAAACACAAACGAGCCTGGATGGCAATTAGCAGCGCGGTGTTAATTTTTTCCTACAGCTGCCGCGTGGTAAAGCCATTGTCAAGTAAGTACTCACGCTGGTTAACAACAAATTAACCGCAGATGTGAAAGCAATCAGCGCCTGCAATAACCAAGAAGCAGATTCACGGACTAAACCGACAGAGACGCTCGACTGCGACCAGCTGAACGACGAAAACAAAGGAATCACGTGGCTAACGTCAGCGCCTGAGGGTTTGCTCACCGAAAGAAATCAATAAAAAACAATTCTAATAAACGTTTTCCATGAAGTTTCGTGATTTCTTCAAAATCGCTGTTTCCAAAAGCATGCAAAGGTTTCCAGTAAGCCGAAAACATCCCAAATCTGCAGCACAGCAAGTTCACGCCTGTTTATACTGTTTTCCCAATGTTTATTACTGATATTATTCGAACAACCTAAACTTATGATTGTGGAAGTTTCAGGCATTGCTTTGATGTATGCTGAAAACAGCGGCCGCGTGCAGCATTTTGAGCTAGGCAGGGTGAATGCAGCACATGATCCAGTCCAAAACAAAACCGATCCCCAGCCTGATGATCAAGAATCAACTGAAAAAAGTACGTTCGCAACGCGAACGCATTCTTACACTTGAACTGTACATGGACTTGCGCCGAGTAAATCGTTTTTTCGACAAGTGCGAGCAATGTTGCCTAAATCATTTACTAAATGTTGTGAAAAAAGACCTCCAAAGCAACGTGCAAAATATCTAATCGAAAATTATTTTCACTAATGGTGCAATTGTTTCAGTCACGCATGCAACGAAAGAGCACCGCACATTTGGCTATTCTTCTGCAAATGGCGCTGGAGTGGCTGTGTGTTCAATCATCCGGTTAGAAATACATCTGGCAAAAAAACTTTACACCAGACTTCTAGCATCAAACACATTCGGAAAATTAACCTTTTCCACAAGAGTTGCCAATTGTACAATGCTTTAGCTGCCTTGAATTTTGAAAGGTGATATGAAACCATTCAGGTGCACGGTAACTGCCAGTACAAGCGAAGCCTTCGCAACTTTTGCACTACGTCATCTTACACTAGAACAAACTCTCGTGTTCATCTTCCAGCCTTAACGATCATAATTAGAAGCAAGCTACACAGCTTTCAACTTACTGGTATCGGTCTGGGACACAAGTGCCAGCAACAACAGGCTCAAGATAAATGCCTGTACTTCCATTTCATCGGGTTCACTTTTCGCTATTCCGAATTGGAGTTGCGAGAGGCAAGGTTTTATACGTTGCTCACTTCCGACAAAGGAAAGGAGCTGGACGGGTGAAGAAGGCAGAACCGCGTGCTCAGCAAAGATTGTGCAACCGGACAGCAATGGTACAAAGAGCCCCGTCGGGCGCCTTGCTGTGCGCAAACAGCTACTGGACTTTTTGCCACCTTCAACCCCTGCACGAAAGTGCAAAAAGCGCTTGGGCAATTCAACGCGAGCCACAGATATGTTTTGCAAATTAATTTTTCATTAAGAAGTGCTGTGTGTTTGACTTGCTTTAACACACATTGCTTGCGATCTTTGGACGGTTTCACATGGGTGCCAAGACGATCAACCAATTTGGGCAACGAGAGGAGGGTCATTGTTCCTCATGTTTTTGGTATTGAGGTTTTACATGACGATCTTCAGCATATTCACCCTCGATTATTTGATAGTCCGTTAACCGAGCATACATATTAACTAGCATACCGGTGAAATCGACCCTGCTGTCGCAAGCTGTAGCTGACAGTGTTGTTGTAAACACGGTGCAATCACGTTCTGAAAAGAATTAGATTAAACAAACTTTAACAAACTGTACTCTGATCTCAGCGTTATGCAACTGGCGTCGACACCGCAAATAGTTTCGCTTCACTCAACATCGTGGGATTGCCTGTTGTTGATACTTACGATAAAGTAGGAAAAGTCAATATATCATCAATGCCTGGAATAGCTAGCAACACAAACTACCGCAGCGACCCGCAATGCTACAAAGTCAAGCGCTTTCACCAGTTTACAGTAAAAACAACTGAGGGCCACCCACTGCAGCAAAAAGCTTGTTCAAACCCTAGCCTTATTGACAACTTTCAGGTCAAATATGCATTTCGAAGATTTTTACTTTCACCTATGCTCGAAAGGTTTAAAGAGTTTGACCATTTGAAGAGCGAAACTACTTGCACGCTGTGGCGTTGCAGGTCCAAATTTTTTTTTGGTGGGGGGAATTTGAGGGGGAAAAATGTTGACTTTTGGCGAGTAACAGTATTTTTGTTTGGGACGCCGTTTCTCAAAGCACAAAATGACTAAATATGCTAAAAATTTTGGGAGAGCATAGGCCCCTGGGTCCCCCAGGCTACGATTGCACGCCTTTTTTGTCGATGCTGACCATATCCAGTTAGGGCTTTGGAGAAACTTGATGTGATTGAATGTATTTTAGAGTCAGAAGTACCATGTTTTCTGAGTACATTCATTTCACCTGCTTGGAAACTTTCTCGTGTCTTACAAGGTTTTCAAATATCAATATTCAGCGAAGACTTCACCTTTACAAAAAATTCATCACCGACCCTATTTACAGAATCTGACTCTGTCGACGACTGAAACTAACGGTAGCATGTCTTTTTGGCTGAATCAGTGGCGTATGTGATGCACCCGTGCATTATGTTGTTTTCGAAAAGTACTGGCACTTGCAAGTAACTCAAATAGGCGAAGATATACGCAGTATTTATTTAAGATGTGCATAGACGCTTTTAAGCCAGAATGCTTTTAAGATTGAACGTATTACAACATATGGTAATAGTATCAGGCCCGCAACCAAGGGGTGACCAACCGGCAATTGCCCCCACCCCGAAAATAGTACAACAACAAGTTACAATCATTTTGCCCTCCGAAAACATCAACTGGTTGAGGTCCTGCATCACTTCATTATTAACGATGACAGCCTTTTCAGGTTCAAAAACAGTCAGACTGCAGCAGCGTGAGGACTGGGCAACGTCATTTGCATGCTTGTTCAAAACAATGAGCGTCATAAAACAACAGAACTTCACCAGTTCTGTTAAAGTTAACTGTCTACTCTTCATATATGAAAGGGAAGTTTGCTGCACCTCACAAAGATTTTTTAAACGCTTACTCAAATACTCATTACAAGCAGTTTTATTCCTTCGTAATATTTGCCATAACACCATCTACCATCCGTACTTTGTGGTAATCGAAGTTGGGAATTCAAAGTTTGCACAACTATCTTCTACAGTTGAACTCGTGTAGGGAACCCAAAGATACTGGTTTGGGCATGGTTTAAGAAATGTTTCTTTACGTTCGAAAACCGTCATAAAATTTGCAGCATTTTCATAAATTTCGTGAAGGTGATATTGCTGGGTCAGCTGATTAACATACTTTTTTTGCCAGCTTAGTGCAGCTTTTGAAATAGTTTCTGTAGTCCTGGCTCTATCTGTGTCGCAAACTGCATTCAATGCAAAACATACTGAAATAAAATTTTGATTGATACAAGAAACTAACGTTCGCGCTATCAACCTTTCGCCAGAAATAATCATGTTAAAGAAGCTCTGCGGGTAGCAACTGCCACCTTAGCATGAGTCACGCTGTTTTCACTCAAAGTCTAACAAAAGTTTCACAGGAAACGCGCGCGATCAAACTTCCCTTCCATCGAGATGGAATAGCTAGCTAAATGTAACATAAAGCTATTCGTTTACGACACGGGGGCGGCCAAACTAAGGCCCGCGAGCCGCATTAGGCCCATTTTTTTAAGAACCACGTTTTTTCAAGCACCACGTTTTTTTTCAAGCACCACGTATACGACTGTGGACAGCAGTGCAACAGCATCAGCTGCTGCCTGTCTCTTGTTGACTTGTTTGCCGCAGCAGCATTTAGATGCAACGAGCGCTTTAAAAGTGTGAAAAATGGTGTGTTTTTATTGTTATTATTGTACTAAAATGCATTTATTTTAACAACTTATCTTGCATAGATTACGTAAATCGCACTGTATCCGGCCCTCCGGTGACCAGGCAGTCGCGAATTCGGCTCTCGGGTCAAAACGTTTTGCCACCCCTGGTTCTTCTTCTTTTGAGCCAGTTGTTCTAACCACTGCTTGGCCGCACTAGATCTCGGGGCAGGTGTTGAGCAGCCAATCGATTGTCTCATCGTCCAGAACCACCAGGCTATGCAGTCCATGAGGAGGTCGATGGATTGGACATTGAAGGACAACATGGTCGACGGTTTGTTCTTCTGCGCCACACTCACAGGCCGCAGAGGATGCCATA